>Ga0315314_1000334_pt1 | contig 57380 bp, 66 predicted proteins | sample TDP9_MG_FD_203631 | JGI IMG/M metagenome (GOLD analysis project Ga0315314, IMG submission 203631) | Freshwater sediment microbial communities from Lake Towuti, South Sulawesi, Indonesia - TDP9 | ecosystem: Environmental > Aquatic > Freshwater > Lake > Sediment | place: Indonesia: South Sulawesi... | reverse complement strand
CCAAACTGGACCACGACCCCAACAACTGGACTACAACCTATCCGCTGTGAAAGGCAATATAGTTAACGTCTATGGCTCAGGTAAACCTTTTCGTTTCTGATTTATTAGTTCTTTGTGTTTGACTGAATTCTAAAATGAGTATGTACTATGCATGCGTGCACCAAATAATAGGAGAATTAAGCTTAGTGGTTTAAGTCGTAGGAAAACAGGGAATCGTAACAAATACTATTATTATTCAATGTTGGATGGTAACTCATCATTTTTTGCTTTAGGTCGAAATTCCAATTTATGTCCCCTTTCAAAACTCTATAGTTAAGCATAATTGGAGCAATTGGATTAGAGATACAATGAGGAGAAGTGTTGAATAGAAGAGTCATGTTCTGGGTTCTACTTTTGTTTGGAATCTGTGCGTTTACACCTTATTTCTATTTCACTTTCGTTGCTCAGAACTACCTTTGGTCTATTATCTATTCTGTAATCTTCTTTACATACTGTTACTTCCTTTATCATGTCGTTTACAAGAGAGCTAAAACCAAATATCCAATAGTTCCACCAGAAGGAAGAATGGATGATGCCTATTTCCCTAGAACTAAGATTCCAAGACCTCTATATGAGGACTTACAAAGATATCCTGATTTCTTCAAAAAGAAGAAAAGCAGAAAGTACCAAAGGACAAGGAGAGTGAAGAAGAAAACCTAACCTTGATGTTATGGTTCTCTATGTTCTTTCCAGAATAGTTCCATTAGCTCTCTAACATCATTGGACTTCTGGCTTTACCATCCTTACTAATCTGTTCAAATGTACTGAGTGATCTTAAATCGAAAGGGCAACAATGAAGAAAGAAAGAAGAAATCTCCGTAATGGATTAATAGTGCAGTTGGAATTGTTCGGGTAAGGTGATAGAATTGTCTTGTGGATGCAAAAAGAAAGAGGAACCAAAACCAAATGACCCTTGTAGCTGTGGAAGCGGAGAGAAATACAAGGACTGCTGTGGCAAATAGACCAGGAGAGAACACTTTACATTCTCCACTCTTTTTCTTGAACTGTTTAACCTATAGAGCCTTTACATTCTCTTCTTTCTCTAACTCATAATATTACTAAATAGTATAACAAGTCCTACTCTTGAAGTAACCACTCTTACCTCTCACTCACATGATGGATATTATAATACTATTTATTATTACCCATATTTTATTGACTATTTCCTATCTGAAAACAAGTACTGGTGTCACAAGAAGAGAACGACATTATTTATTCAACCCAGTATCTTCCGTCTACAGTCTTTTGAAGCCCTCGTTTCTTCAATTGCTTCTGATAGTTGTAGAACACATCCAATTCGTTTTTCTCTAGAACCTCATCGGGTTTCTTCGGATTGTCTTTTGAAGTTTTCTCCCTAAATTTCTCGAGAATTTTCCTTAGTCTCATTTCATGTATTATAACGCCAATCGTTGAAGGTATGGTTTCAACCATATTACATTCCTCGCTTAGATTATTCTATTCAACCATAGAAGTTTCTTTCTTAAATCTTTAGTACAACTTACTATTATTATTGGTGTACAAAGAGAAAGGGGGTGATATGATTTGATTGATAGGAGAGAGTTCATGATATTAGTTCTCACTAGTTTCATCTTGGCTGTTGCATTCTATCCAAAGATTACAGCAATTGTAAGTCCACAGTACGATCCATGGGCTGACTTAAACGATGATGGAAGGGTTAATATTAAAGACGCTGTGCTACTTGGAGTAGCATTTGGAACTTCAGGAGATCCAACAAAGAATGTAACAGTAACAAACTTTCCAAAGGCAAACAATCATCTGACGGTGATTCTAAACGTCTCGCAGCATGTAGGCTCTGACTCCAAGGTGTTAAGCGCATCAAATGAGGTTACTGGAATCGGAAACAAAACTGTGACCTTTATCTCTGGTGGGGTGTCTGGAGGAGCAACATGGAGTTCGTACGATATAAATTATGGGTCTATTGCAGGAGTTTCTCCTGGAATCGGACGAGTTGAAGTCTATGATTCATACAACACTTTGATGGCGCAGTTTGTTCTTCCTTTGAATGCAATGTTTGAGGTTCAAAATGTGAGTACGATAAAAGTGTATGCAGAGTCCCCTATTCCAAAATTGACTGCCAATGTTGGTTACTCAGCGTATGTAGTAGCATCAATCTACTGGATTGAACAATGAAGTATAATTGAGAAACACCAAATACTCAACTATTCCTCTCTTTAGACTATGAAGTTCCTTTACTCTGTAAGACTGATAATGGACATTTCAATAAACAAGCAAAGAATAGAAAACATCCACAAATTCTGATGAGCATATACTAAACATTAAGGAGTGTGCATGCCTTCAGTATTTTCTCGAAGCTTTCTCTTGTTCTTTTTTGTTTATAGGTTCTTAAGGCTTGTATCAATTTTGCTCTATCAATCTTACCAATTTTCTTTTGTATCGTTTTTGCGATTTGGCTACCTATAAAAAGATATTGGCAAATAGACGTCACATTGGAGACTTTTCTATCGACACTCGCAGTTTCAAAGTCTACTATCCGAGGCTTTTCGTCCACACCCACGATGAGATGTTTGGGGGCTCTGCTCAGTTCCCCGTGGTCCAAACCTAACCCATCCAGACTCCAAGCTTGTTCTAGAACAACTCGCAGAACCCGTTGAACCCTAGATTTTGTTCCTTTTCCCCTCAAAGTACTAACCCATTCAGGAAATAACATTCCCTCAACGAATTCTATGATAAGGAAATTGTCACTCACGCCAAGTAGATTGGGTCCGATGCCCACTGTGTTTGCTTTTTTCAACATTTCTGCTTCATGCTCCATCTTCACTCGATCTGCGTCTACTCTGCGAATTTTCATGGCAACTCTTTCATCTTTCTTGTAAGCCATAACAACGATGCCCACGCATCCTTTACCCAGCACTGGCAGGTCAGAAACCACTTTTTTACCCGAGAACTCTACCGCAGTCACTCCGAGTCTCCTCAGTTCCTTTAAGCGCTTTCTCAGCTCCTTTGAGTCATATCTGGGATAACACATGACCTGCCCATAAGTCTCTTCATTAAGTTTCTCTATGGAAACGCGTCTACTCTTGTGCAAGAAGCCCCCTAATCTTATTATTACATAGAAGGAGATAAAATGTAACAGAAGAATGCTTGAGAAAAAATAAGAGTTTATTGATAAAATACTCGTCTTGCCGCTTCGACGCCACTTCCAATCTTGACAAAGTGATGCACGTCGTTTAACGCATTTTCGAAGGCACTTATCGTCTGGAGCGTCTCTGCCTCAGAGATAATCCCCATACAACCAATTCTGAATATCAGGTCTTTGATTTTGCCCATGCCTGCTGCCACTTCAACCTTGTATCTCTCTCTCAGAATCTCTCTAACTTTAGAGACATTAACCTTAGAAGGTGCGTTGATAGCCAAAACAGTGTTTGACAAAACTCTTTCCTTCGGATAGTGCTTTATTCTTAGAGCTTCGAAAGCTTTGTAGAAAGCTCTGGCGCAGGTTTCGTGTCGTTTGAACCTTTTCTCAAGCCCCTCTTCCCGTATCATTTTCAGTGCTTCATCAAGTGCATAAAATAAGGGTATGGCTGGAGTGAAGGGAGTAGCTCCCCTTTCGCCAAACTCTTTGACTTCGGGTAAATCGAAGTAGTACGGTCTGACATTGGTCTTCTTCACAACCTCCCAAGCTTTCTCGCTTACAGAGATCATCGCCAATCCCGGAGGACACGCTATGCATTTCTGGCTTCCTGTAACACAGATATCTACGCCCCATTCGTCCACCGGCAAATGGTCTCCGCCTAAGATTGAGATAGCATCTACGATTAGGAGCATGTCGTTTTCTCTGGCTATCTTTCCAATCTCTGGGAGATTACGTGTTGTGGCTCCGGTTGATGTCTCATTGTAGATGATAGCTATTGCCTTTGCGTCCTTCTCTTTTTCCACAACCTTTACTATTTGTTCTGTAGATGGAACGTCACCCCATTCGATCGGAAGCTCGATTGGTTTTCCACCAAAAGAAACAACCTTCTCCTTCAGTCTCTCGCTGAAAACACCATAAACAGGTGTGATTATCTTATCGCCAGGATTAACTACGTTACCAACCGCACACATGACCCCACCAGTTCCAGAAGAAGTCAATACAAAAACATCGTTTTTTGTCTGGAAAACGTATCTCAGGTTCCCTTCTATGCTCTCGTAAAGCGCGGCAAACTCTGGTCCCCTATGGTTTATTATGGGTTTCATCATTGCACGCATAACTCTGTCTGGCACGTTGGTGGGTCCGGGTAACATTATGAGCTTTCTTTCTTCTTTCAAGTTTTTTCGCCTTTTGCACGGTGAGGAGTTAAAGGCATTAATTTGTCTTTTTATTAAGTTTTACGGCTTCAGTGGAAGCTGCATTCGGAGAAGTTGGTCCCGAAAGGTATATATAGAAATGATAATACATTAGTTGTTTCTGATGAAGGGAATGCGTGTATGAAAGAAACTCTCTCCTTTCTCTTTCAACGTTTTTGAAAACGGCACGCATCCCAGATATTTCTTTTGACCGTCTGGCATTTCAAGTTTGTGGAGAAATCTTCTATATGAGATTTAACCTTCTAAGTTATGTGGAAAGGATAGCTGAAGGCATTGTAATGTCAAGGAGATGATGACGTGAAGACTGCGAAGGCAACTCCACCGATCATAACACTGCTTTCTGATTTTGGATTGAAGGATGCCTATGTTGCGGAAATGAAGGCTGTGATACTCTCTATCAATCCAAACGCCCGTATAGTGGATATCACTCATGAAATCGAGAAGTTTAATGTACGCATGGGCGCCTTCATACTAGCCTCTGCGACGCCCTATTTTCCAGAGGGCACAGTTCATGTTGCAGTGGTAGACCCAGGAGTTGGAACAAAGAGACGCCCAATAATAATTCAAACCAAAAGAAGCCTTTACGTTGGACCAGACAATGGGCTCCTTGTCTTATCAGCTCTAAAGGAAGAAATCAGTCACGCTTATCACATCAAGAAACCTGAGTACATGCGTCAAAAGGTCTCCACAACCTTTCACGGAAGAGACATCTTTGCTCCCGCAGCCGCTCATCTGTCCATGGGATACTCTCCTTCCCAGTTTGGTCCCGAGATTAAGGATTATGGTGTTCCAAAATTCGCTAAACCATACATGAAAAGAAATAAACTAGTTGGGGAAGTCATGCATGTAGATGACTTTGGCAATGTTGTCACCAATATCTCATATAGGGACCTTGAAAAACTAAAAACCGGCTTAGGCGATTTACTTCATATGGGGATTAGAAGAAAAAAGTTTGACATAAGATTTTGTTCAGCCTATAGCGAAGTTCCGGTGAGAACACCACTTGTGATTGTTGGCAGCCACAATTTTCTTGAAATCTCCATAAATCAGGGAAATGCCTCTAAGACGCTCAATTTGAAGATAGGTGACTCTATTAGCATCTATTTCCGTTGAACTTGGCAAAGTCGTTAACTAAAACATGCAATGAATAAACTGTATCAGGGAAGTTTAACCGCCCGTCCTTTGGCTTTATCAGTCTTCGCCAGGTCGCGTAACCTTTCTGCGCCGTCAATTTCCTTGATAAACTGCGCCACCGTTTCTGGGACGAGTTCCTCCCAATTCTTCTTGCTTAGCATTCTTTCTCTTATCTCGGTAGAGGAGTATTCCTCTCGCTGGTGGAAGGGCACTGGTTTAACTTTGAAGCCCCCTTCAACGAAGAGTCGGCGGGTGAGTGGCTCGTTTGTGTATACCATATCAAATTTTGGAGTGTAGCCAACGACTTCCGCAACCCATACCATGTGTATGTGCATGTCGGGCACTGGGATAATCCAGTATCGGGAGGAATCAACTCCTTCTTCTGTGAGCGCCTGTCTGATCATCACGACACGTTCGCCTATGGTAAAGGGGTTTTCCATCGTGTGGCTGTACTGGGAACTACCGACTACAATCACGAGTTCGTCGACTTCTTCCAAGATGTCCTTTATGGCTTTCAAGTGTCCTTTGTGGATGGGTTGGAATCTTCCTACGAAGAGCCCTCGTCTCATCATATCATGCTCCTTCTCGAAGGTAATCGACACAACCACTAAAACTTAATCTTTGCCCAGATTTCAAACTTTCCGAAGAAACTTGATGGGAAACACGGACAAAAATCTGTCGCCTGCTTTTATCTCTCTTGGCTCTGTGTAGCCTCTGCTCTCTCTCTGCAACATCTCCCACTTGAGCTCTTTTCCTCCTCCGTATCCTCCCATGCTGAAATCTGAGCGCACCACCCGATGGCAAGGGACTAACGGAGGGAAAGGGTTCTTAGCCATGATCTGCCCCACCGCTCTTGCACTTCCGCCACAAGCCTTGGCAACAGCACCATATGTGGTAAAATATCCGACAGGAACCGAGTACACGCATCTAAGAACTTTCTGAGCATAATCTGACAGATAATCCATTGACATCTCGAATCTAGAGGAAACATCCTCTCCGTCATAGATTCTTCTCAGTGTTTCCAACAATCTCTCAGAAAAAAGGCTCATTTTTTCGTTGACTTGGAACTGTGCCTCATAGGGCAAACTGCTTAGAAGACTTCTCAGAACTTCTGTTTCGTTTTGTGCGAAGGTTGTTGCCAAAACCTTCTCGGAGTCTACAGCGGCTCCGTACCAAATTCCACCCATATTTTTGTAAACAATGCTTATCATGCAAGTCTCCTCGAGTTGAGTTCTCTCCTTACAATTGGGCATACAAGGACTGTTAACCGAAGATTTAAAACTTTATGATTAAACTTAATAGTCAGTCGGCACATTAGTGCATGAACCTGAGGGAATAATCATGAACGAACAATCGCAACCCCAGTATCTCTACGTTCCAGGCGCCACTACGTTAGGCGTTGTTTGCTCTGAAGGTGTCATTCTGGCTTCTGAAAAGAGAGTTTCCTATGGCTATTTGGTTGTTAGCCGTGCTGGCAAAAAGGTTTTCAAAATCACCGACAGGATCGGAGCAGCCTGCGCAGGACTGGTCTCTGACATGCAGATTCTGGTGAGAGAGGTTGAAGCGTATGCTAACCTGTTCAGGATTGACGCTGGACGAATGCTTTCCGTAAAATCCGCCGCAAAGCTCATGTCAAATCTTCTCTTCAGCAGACGACTCTTTCCGTTGATCACTCAAACTATTGTGGGTGGAACGGACGAGGAAGGAGCATCAATCTATGTGTTAGATGTGCTCGGTTCTGTCATACCCGACAAATACGCTGCGGTGGGTTCTGGAGCGGAAATAGCCGTCGGAGTTTTAGAGGAAGGATACAAGGAAAACATGAGCATGGAAGAAGCAAAAAAACTCACAGTTCGAGCCATGAAGTCTGCGATTAGCCGAGACGTGATGAGTGGCGACGGCATAGACTTTTTCATGATAACAAAAGATGGGATCAAAGAAGAATCCATGAAATTCTGAGCGTTCAGCCTTCTCTGCTTCATCATTCAGTTTTACGGCAACCACTTTTAGATAAAATAATAAGGCGACTCAAATCTTAGTAGAACTAGGTCTGCTTACGAGAAATCGAGGTGCATATTGTGTCATTTCATCTAACGCATGAAGATGGAAAATTTCTTGTAAGGCTTGCACGAGAGACTGTTGAAAAGTATCTCAAAGATGGAAAGATGATGCAGGCGCCTAAAGACGTCTCGTCAAAGTTAATGGAGCACTGTGGAGTTTTTGTTACCCTAAACAGTGTAAGGGGCAGAGAAAAGGAGTTAAGGGGTTGCATTGGTTTTCCGTATCCAACACACCCATTAGTGGAGGCTGTGATTGGCTCGGCTATCGATTCTGCGACTCAGGACCCCCGTTTCTCACCCCTTTCTCATGACGAACTCGACAGCATAGTCTTTGAGGTGAGTGTTCTTACCCCCCCAAAACTCATCAAAGTGGAAAAACCTACCGAGTATCCTTCCAAAATTGAAGTTGGAAAGGACGGGTTGATTGTTGAAAGAGGCTACTACAAGGGTTTGCTTCTCCCTCAAGTGCCCGTTGAATGGAACTGGAATGAAGAAGAGTTTCTCTGCCAATGCTGCATAAAAGCAGGCTTACCGCCAGACAACTGGTTGCTTAAAGAGACAAAGATTTACAAGTTTCAGGCTATTATCTTCGAAGAGTTAGAACCTAAAGGTGAGATCGTGCGAAAAGAATTGTAAGTTAATGTATACTTATAATTGTGAAGTTTTCTAATTGTTCTGGTTGAGGGAGGGCGGAAAAGGGAAGGAACAGGGTTTGGACAAACTTCATACGTTTCTTGGAAAGTTGTTAGCAGTGTCATGCATAGTGGTTTTCGTTGTTGCTGTTTTTTCAGTTGGAGTTGTGTTTGTGGTTGGTGGTCCGCCGTCTAGTGGAGACTGGATTGTTACTGGGACAGAGAGTTATAGTGACCAGACTATTGTGTTGGATGGAAACCTAATCGTTGAAAATGGTGGAAACTTGACTTTTGAGAATGTTACATTTGAGCTCAATTGTCATTTTGATGGCGAATACAACATTACGGTTAATCCTGGCGGAAAATTCTATGTTCTTGATGGCTCTGTAATTACTTCACATGCTCCTTCAAACGCATATTCATTTTTTGTTCAGCCTAATTCGACTTTCAGAATGAGCAATAGCGAACTTCATTCCGCTGGATGGATTATTCCTTTCGTGGAGGAACATATGGGGCTACATATTCTCTCAGACGATGCAGTGGTTGAGAATTCTCTGATATCCAATAATAGCCATAGCATCATGGCTATTGGTGACGGAGTTGTCATCCGAAACAATAACATAACAGAGAACTACGAAGGTATACGAATAGGTGGTGCGGCTTCCATTTATAATAATTACATATCAAAAAACGGAGGCGGCGTCACTATAGGTGGGCCATGTAGTCCATCCGTTTACGACAATACTATTGAATACAATTCAGGCAGCGGTATATGCATCGCAGATGGCACTCCCATCATCAGAGACAATAATATAATCAAAAACAGGGAAGGTATCCATCTTTATTCTCGTGCTAATCCCATGATCCTCAATAATACAATAGCATCAAACAATGATACAGGCGTCACTGTAAGAGATCACAGTAGTGGAACAATTCAGGGAAACATTATAGTGGGAAACCAAGTAGGCGTGGGAATCCACGAAAAATCAAATCCAACGATTCAAGGCAACAACATCTCTCATAATGGAGCTGGTTTTCTCGCAAGTGATTCTAATCCAACTATTGAACACAATAACATTACGTCAAACTCTGCCGATGGCATCAATTTCAATAAATCTGACAATGCCACAATTAAAGGCAACAATATTACAGCAAATGCGGGTATAGGCATCGCACTATTCCAGTCAGGTGCATTCGTCACAGGAAACACAATAAAATTTAACAAGGTTTCAGGCATATGGGGCGAGTGGAGTAGCCCAACCATAACGGGCAACAATATAAGTTCAAACTATTGGGGTATCCACCTTAAATCTAACAGCACAGGCATAATCCAAAACAACTTCATAGCAAATAATTCTGACGGTATCAATCTTTATGAACGTTGCAACCCGCTCATAAAAGAAAACGACTTACAACATAACAGTGGGAATGGCATCTCCGTAGAGGGTAATAGTAATGCGACTGTTGAAGGAAATATTATACTAAAGAATCAACAAGGCGTTTTAATTAGAGAATCCAGTCCAATGATACAGGGTAACAAAATAACCCACAATTTCGATGGGGGTGTCTTCTTCGGTAAAGGGAGCAATGGTCTTGTCCAAGGAAACCTAATAGATACAAATTTCGGCGATGGAATCTTTTTAGGAGAAGGTCAGAGCACTCCAAGTATTTTTGGAAACATTATAAGAAATAATCGGGGCAACGGCATTCATTCAATGGATGTGGCAACGCCAAATATTCAAAAGAACGACATCTACAGCAATGAAGGCTATGGCATATTAGTCAGCGATTCGAGAGTGACTGTTAAAGCCACCGACAATTACTGGGGGAGCGCAAACGGGCCAGTTCAGACTCTGATTCCAGATGCGACTGACCCAGAAGAAGTTTCCCTATACGTCCAGTATAATCCATGGCTAACCGAACCCATTCTCATTGTAGAAATCACTAACCCTCTTTCAAACGAAACAGTTTCAGCAACAGTCACAGTGTCTGCTAACATTCGTGCTATAAACGGCGTTCACAGAGTGGAATTTTACATAGATGAATTAAGATATACTGACTTTGATTCACCATACGAATGGAACTGGGACACCACACAATACGCCGAATCGTCACACACTATATGGATCTTAGTGCACGATGTCTTTGGACTTGAAAACAAAGTGTCAAGAACAGTGTTTGTCGACAACACATCTCCTACAGCCATGATTAAAGAGCCACAATCAGGAATCACATACTATGGAATGGTAACAATAAGCGTAAACGCAACAGACAACAGAGAAGTGAGCAATGTCCGAGTAAAAGTTGACAACGGCGCATGGCTAATCATGGTATACAACCCCACTAACTCTTTCTGGGAATATAATTTCAACACTACAACCCTCTCTGACGCCCAACACAATCTTATGGTATTAGCCTTAGACAAAGCAGGAAACCCAGCCACCACGTCTATTAGTATTCTTACAGACAACACGCCCCCATCATTGACAATTCAACACCCTCAAAGCGGTATCACAGTAGGCTTGACGCTAACAGTCACGACCCAAGCAAGCGACATTTCAGGCGTATCAAGAGTCGAGTTCTATTTAGGTCAAGTGCTCGTAAGCACAGTAAACTTTGCGCCTTATCAGTGGGCTTGGGACACAACCAGATATCCAAACGGAGTATACACCATAACAATCAAAGCCTACGACACAATCGGAAACGTCAAAACCAAAGACATAACAGTAACAGTTAACAACGTTGAAGTTCCATGGCTGCAAGCAAACCTATTGACAATAATCCAAGTAGTAATTGGGATAGGCGGTCTCGCATTAGCCGTAGTCACATATTGGTCGAGAACAAGAGAAAAAAGAAAGAAAAAGAAAATAGCAAAGAAGAAGGAGAAAGCAAATGTTTCTCCCAAAAAAGACTCTGGCAATGAAGATTAACAAGTTTCTGCAAGAAGACATAGGGCAAGGAGACATATCAACTGCCTTAATTCCACCAGACACAATCGTTGAAGCAGAAGTAATTGCCAAAGAAGATGGAATAATAGCTGGAATAGAAGAAAGTCTCGCTTTTCTGCAGAGCCAAGACTTGCAAGTAAGACCCCTAATATCAGACGGAGAAAGCATCAAAAAAGATGCAGTCATATTAAGAATAGTAGGCAACGCAAGAACCCTACTATCCACAGAAAGAACTCTCTTGAACTTGCTTTCAAGAATGAGCGGCATAGCAACAAAAACCCACCTTCTAATCGAGAAAACTCGAAACGCCGGCTACAAAACTCGAATTGCATGTACACGAAAAGTGGCGCCTGGGCTCCTATACTTCGATAAGAAGGCTGTAATGATTGGAGGAGGCGACCCTCACCGCCTACACTTAGACGACATGATTCTCATAAAAGACAACCACGTAGCAATAATAGGAGACATCAAAAAAGCAATAAAAAAGGCTCAAGAATCAGCCTCCTTTTCTAAGAAAATTGAAATCGAAGTTTCTGGGGCTGAAGAGGCTTTGGAAGCAACGAAATCGGGGGCTGACATAGTTATGCTTGACAACCTTTCTCCGAAAGAAGTAAGAGCGGCAATATCCTTGCTTAGGAAGAACAGACTTCGAGACAGAGTTTTGATTGAAGCAAGCGGAGGAATAAACGAACAGAACATCCTCGAATACGCTGCCACAGGGGTCGATATCGTCAGCCTAGGCGAAATAACCGACAGCCCAAAAGCCATAGACATAAGTCTCGAAATAAAAAGGGTAAAAAAGTGATTTAATCCAGTTACCACATTGTTTTCAAACTTTGGGTTTGATCTCCAACACTCGGAAACCGAGAGCACGAGGATTAAGCATCTCTGACACCGTAACTTTCTCCAAAATCTTCTCAGAGTCCTTAACAAAACTTAGGAGATCATGCTCCCCAGGTGCTAAGGATTCCAACGAGACACCACCTTCTGAAACGTTTACACTGCATTTCGCTGGTAACCCAAGCCTTAGATTGACCTTCTCTTTAACCGCTTTTTCAGCCGTGTATAGAACACTGTAAGTGCCACAAGACAACTCCGCAATTCTCACCGGAACACTTTCTTTCCCCATCGCCAAGACTTCAATTCCATAAACCCGTTTGATGTTCGAAGCAATTTTCCTTAGTTTTGGCAAAATCTTCAATATGTGCTGTCTTGCCCTACTTGAAACCCTTATTCTGGAGAGCCCCACCACTGAAAGCTCTTCCAAAGGAAGCCCACCAAGTGACATATCTAAATGAACGACATCTGCCTTGACCTCTTTCAGAAGGTTCTGGCACATCTCAAGTTCATGAGTAATCAGAACGTGTCCCTCTTCTACGTTGGCAAAAATGGGCTTAGCCAAGCAAAGACTGATCTTTCTATAAGGAGGTTCTACCAAACCCGCAACTGTAGCAACAATAAGTTTGGGTTCGAAATGGTCGTTTAAAAGAGCGGCACCAGAATCCGCCGCAACAATTCTCATCGTGTTTTCACCGAATTTACGTAGTTCTGGAGAGATTTATGTTTCACCGTTAAAAAGTTACCTACAACCGAACAGGTCTTCTCAAAAGATTTTTATGAACCCATTCCCTTATTAATGCCAAGTGATGATTCAGAGTTACTCTGAGCAAAGATGATGAGTCTCTATGACTGAAAATCTGCAATTCTATAGCTATGACCTCTAAGAAGCCCTTAGTTTATCGTGATTTTTGACTAAAACCCATTGCTAGAATGTATAATTCGGAGCTTTTTGCTCTGCTAGCTTTTGGCTTAATAAACCTGACAGAAATGAAATGTTGTTTCACTTCTGTGAAGAAATCATTAAGCATGTCACCTTGGAAGACTTTCACAAAAAAATTCCCTCCTGATCTAAGAGTGGAAATAGCAACCTGCAAAGATTTTCTAGCGAGGTCGATTTGACGCGCATGGTCAAGTTCCCAGATTCCAGAAATGTTTGGTGAAACATCGGAAATCACCACATCTGCAGAATGAGGTAGAACTTCCTTGATCTCTGAGACTGCTTGAGGTTCAGTTACGTCGCCAACAATTGTGCAAACATTAGTGGCGTCAAAGGGTGGAATGGGCTTTATATCGACTCCTAGAACGAAACCCTTCTCTCCAACCAACTCCCGAGAAACCTGTAACCAACCTCCAGGCGCCGCCCCTAAATCAACAACCACATAACCGGAATTTATGAACCGATATTTTTCCACAGCCTGAAGAAGTTTGTAAGCCGCCCGGGATCGGTATTTTTCTTCCTTCGCCTTCCGATAATAATATTCCCTTTTTCGTTCTTTTATCCACGCTTTTGGCAAGATTAACTGTCACCAGAGGGATTCATTTCTTTCCCTTCAGCCCCGAGAATCCAGTTGGTGAGTTGTTTGCAGTTGTTGGGTGATGTGGTGTCCCAAGCTCCGCACCGAGAATCATTCGGACACATCAGGCAAGGGCAGTCGATTATGGAGTTTATGGATGGGGGTTGCCTTTTGGGATAGAGGCGATATGTCCATCTTCCATCACGGAGTTCCCGTTCACGACGAATCAGGCCTTTCTTTTCGAGTTTCAGAGATATTCGGGAGCCTTCTCGGCTGCTGGCGTCGAGTCTTCTCCACAGTTCAGATTGAAGTACACCGTCGTTTCCTGTGGTCACGATGAACTGTAGGGCTTTGTGTTCCATGTCGTCTCGTCTAGGCATATGCATCCTTCTTTATGGGTCATTAATAATAAGGGGTGTTAGAAAGATAAAAATGTGTGTGTCAGACCTGATAGTGTCGAATATAAAGATAAAGTATGACCAGCGTTTTATGGATGGAATGATGTTAGATGGGCTCTTCAGATAACACCTACTGCTTAGGCATAGAATCCACTGCCGATGACTTCAGTGTTGGAATTCTCTCCCTCAAAGGAAAAGTGCTCGCAAACATAATCAGCGCCTACATAAACCCCGAGGGCGGCATCCACCCACGAGAAGCATCAAGACATCACACCGAGGTCGTAGGAAAAGTCTTGTCAAAAGCCTTTCAAAAGGCAGAAGTCAAACCAAAAGAAATCGGTGTTGTCGCCTTTTCTCAAGGACCGGGCTTAGGACCGTGTCTCCGAACAGGTGCTACGGCAGCTCGTGCTCTAGCTTCTTATTTGAATGTTCCCTTAGTGGGAGTTAATCATTGCATCGCACACATTGAGATAGGAAAAATGGTGACCAAAGCAAAGGACCCAGTTACCCTCTACGTTTCGGGAGGTAACACCATAGTCTCTGCCTTTGATGGTGGAAAATACCGTGTTTTTGGCGAAACTCTCGACATAGCTGTGGGCAATTGCCTCGACGTTTTTGCCAAGGAAGCGGGATTACGTCAAAGCGAAAGAATGCCTTTCGGTGCAATAGTCGAGGATTTAGCCAGCCACAGTCACAACTTTGTTTCACTTCCATATTCTGTAAAGGGCATGGACCTGTCCTTCAGTGGTCTTCTAACCGCAACTATTCAGTTGCTCAAAGAGAAAAAACATCCGGTCGAAGACCTGTGCTTCAGTCTTCAAGAGGTTGCCTTCTCCATGCTGGCAGAGGTCACTGAAAGAGCATTAGCACACACCGAGAAATCAGAAGTTCTGTTAACAGGAGGAGTAGCAGCCAACAAACGACTGCAATCAATGATCAAATCCGTGACTGAAGAGCACAACGCGCGATTCTGTGTTGTTCCCAAAGAATATGCTCTAGACAACGGAGCCATGATCGCTTGGACTGGAATCCTAGCCTACCACCACAACCTGACAGTTCCAATCGAAAAAAGTTTTGTGAGGTTAAAGTGGCGACTAGACGACGTGTACGCGCCTTGGGTAAAGGGCTAACCATGCTCATTAAGAAAGGAGCCGAAGCCAACCTCTACTTAGAAGACTGGCACAGTCGGAAAGTGATATTGAAGCGACGACTATCGAAACAATACCGTATTCCAGAGATTGATGAGAAGATTCGCTCTCAGCGGACAGTTCATGAACCTCAAGTGATCCATAAAGCAAAGGAAGCAGGAGTTCCCACTCCAACGATTTATATGATTGATGTTCCCGACGCCACAATAATCATGGAGTTCATAGAAGGAAAGCAGATCAAACAGATTCTAGGCAACCTCTCCCCTTCAGAGAGACGTAATTTGTGTCGGCACATTGGCAACTTGATCGGACGCCTTCACTACCATGGAATCATCCACGGCGATCTCACAACCTCAAACATGATATTGACCCCAAACGGTAAGATCGTTTTTGTGGATTTTGGCTTAAGTGAACACTCTACTGAACTGGAAACCCGAGGAGTCGACTTGCATCTCATGAAGAGAGCACTTCAAAGTTCTCATTTCAAGTACGCAGAGGAATGTTTTGTTGCCGTCATAAAGGGTTATAGCGAATTTATAGGAAGAGATGCAGCGGAAGATGTGATAGGAAAAATTCGAGAAATAGAGAAAAGAGGACGGTATGTTTCTGCACGCTAAGTGGACGTACGCATGACAAAATGTCACATATCGAAATGTCAAAATGGTGCAATTGCCATTAATTGCGATTGTATTTACTGTTAAAGTTAATTTTGGATAAGTCAAATCTAGGTTTCTTTTTGTCACGTTAGTCTATCTGCTTATTTTTTCGTGTTCAAGCTGTTTTACTCGGGTTTCGATGAATTCTATGAGACTTTCTTCAGTCATTCTCTGTGCCTTGCGTTGTTTTTCAAGGTGCTCTTCGATCGTGACCAAGGTCTTGTCTATATCTAGGGGTTTGATGACGTATGCATCTGCGCCCCTGTTTAGTGCTTCAACCGCGTTTTGTAAAGACGGATATCCAGTGATTATGATCTTAGCCATCTTGGGTTTGGTTTCCTTCATTTCGGTAAGAAGCTTTACTCCTTCCATGTCAGGTAGGCGTATGTCTATCAAGGCTAAATTGTAAAATTTCGCCTTAGACTTTCTGATGGCTTCTTTTCCATTCTCTGCTGTTTCAACGGTGTAGCCCTTTTCTTCTAAGATGGCGGTGAGAACCTTCCGTATGCTTGGGTCGTCGTCTACCACGAGTACATTTGCTTTCTTACACATTTGTTGACACCTCTCAATTTTTATTTTCCTTTTCTTTCCCGACGGGGATGGTAACTGTGACACAGGTGCCTGTTCCTTCTTTACTTTCGATGTTGATGGTGCCTCCATGAGCATCTATTATGCGTTTGCATATGGCTAATCCCAGGCCCACACCCTTCGCTTTCGTTGTGAACATGGGGGTGAAAAGTTTTTGCAAGTTCTCTGGAGATATTCCTATTCCCGAGTCTTGAAAAATTATTTGGAGATTCCCATTCACCCTTTCAGACTTAACTTCTAGCTTACCACCTTTCGGCATGGCTTCAATAGCGTTTTTGACTAAGTTTTCGAATACACGCTTTATTCGGTCAACATCCACAAATACTTTGGGAAGGTTCCCAGTTAGGTCCAGAATCTCTACTTTCCTAGGAATTTTGATCTTAGCTAACGTCTCTTCTATCATCGGCTTGATGCTGACCCTATTCTGATGTAGGTGTATTTCCCTTGAAAAGTCCAAGAGATCATTCACCATTTTATTAGAATATTCCACGTTTTCTTCGATGAGATTCAGCATCTCCCTTGATCGAGTATCCATCTTTGATGTCAGTTTCATTTTCAAGTAATAGACGGCGCCACTTATCCCCGTCAATGGATTTCGGAGGTCATGGCCTACACTTGCAGCTAATTCTCCGATGGCTGCCAACTTCTCAGTCTTGAGAAGCTTCTCTTCCATCTTTTTTCTTTCGCTTATATCACGCAATATAATTAAATCTGCAGGTTTTCCACCATAGTCGATAAGTGTGGCGTTCACTTCGACAGGTATCAGATCACCATTTTTTGACAGGACCTTTGTCTCATAAATTGATGGCACTGGTTTCCCCTTCATCCTCTTCTCATATCTGCTCTTGACAAGTTCAACTTCACTTTCTGGAACCATTTTCAGAAAGGGTTTCCCAACCAGTCCTTCTTTGCTACATCCTCCCATTTCTTCTACTCTTTTGTTGACAAAGGCTAGTCTGCCGTCTTGAATGATAACAACACCATCGTTGGCGTGTTCAACGAGTGTTGAATACTTCTTTTCTGATTCCACAAGTTCTCGGGTTCTTTCTTTTACCCTTAATTCGAGTTGCTCAGCATGCTCCTTTACTTGGTTTCTGGCCGTTTCCAAATCCTTAATTAATTGAGCGTTTTCAATGGCCACAGCGGCTTGGTGTACAAAGAGTCCCAGAGGTGCAAGAGATTCATTCGTGGGTCTCCGTCCATCAAGTGGGTCATCTATACTTATAATGCCCACGATACGTCCGTCGGGAAGGCGAAGGGGCGCATAAAGCGTGTCCTGAGGATGCCAGTCAATCATCTCCTCCGGCGAGATTTTACTTGGGACCCCAGCAATATGTTCAATTGCCTCTTCAGGGGGCGTGTCGCTTGGGACCTTCCAGAAATATTCGCGAACCCAACGGTCCATCCAAGGCAAATAATAGAACTCTCCGACCTTGTAGCGCCGAACCTTTGGACCCAACCGTTCACGCCAAACGTGACCTGGCGACTTTTTCTCCAGAAGAACTTTCACTTCCTCTGGAGTTAGTCCTGCTGCTACAAGATCTATGATCTCTAGGTTCTCGTCTCTAACGGAGATAACGACTCTTCTCCAACCAAGTCCTCTTATTGCCTCTGCTATTACTTTGAGCCTTTGACGCAAGTCCTTAGTTCGAATAATTTTCGTAGAACTTTTCATTAGGGCGGTTAGTTCACGAGTGCGTCTCCGAATCTGCTCTTCAGCAGCCATTCGAGAAGAGATATCCCTTACAACTCCTACAACCGCGTAGGGCTTTCCTGATGAAGTTCTTAGCAAGGAAGCGTTGACTTCTGCTGGGAATGTTGTTCCGTCTTTGCGTAATCCCTTAAATTGGCCACTCTTAGTGCCTTCCTTCAGAAGACGCTGTAGTTCTTCTGCAGCTCTTCTCCGGTCCTCTTTAGCAATGAAGTTGAAAAATTTCTTCCCGATGCATTCTTCTCTGGTAAACCTGAAGAGCTGAAGAGCGGCATCATTCGTTTGTAGAATTGTTCCATCTAACCTAATAACCGCTACAGCGTCCGCAATGGCATTTAGAATGATGGGTTCTTCATGCCAAATAGGTGCCTCTTCCAAAAAAATAAGTTCCTCTTCTTCCAAGACTGCCTCCCTCAAGCATCTTCAAGTTCGTGGGCTTTCCTGAGCTGTGCGTCTTTCTTCCTGCCACTTTCTTGGCTTCTCTTACATAGTCGGCAAACGTGAAACTTTCCTTCTCCTCAAAATTTAGCTTTAACCTTTGATACAACTCTTTGAGAATAAATTTCTCAATTATTTTGGCTCCGGGACCAAAAATGTTGTTTAATGCTTGAGAAAACCCATCGGTCTCTTTTGGAATACTCTCTCTTTGGAGCTGAAAGTTTCTCTTCAGATGAAAGTATATGGCTTTTCTAGGGTTCTCTCCTAGAGACAGTAAACCATGGTCGACGGCTTCAAGTAAGTTTTTCTCGAAATTCAAATTACCCATGCAAGAACCTCCAGTCGTAAACTGAAATGCTGAAAGATTCAAGAGACCTCCCCATGGAAACATCTTTTAAGATGTAGAGGCTTTCGCCATTAAGACTTATGAACTGGATGTATAGATTCTAACTCTTGTTCGGATTTTGAAAAAGGTGTTTTTGGTCGGGCGGGCAGGACTTTCATGAAGTGAAACCTTCATTTTGAAATCGCCGAGCTGAAGGCACTCGTTTGGCTCCAGCTCTCCTGCGACACTCCGGTTTCTGCGGTTGTGTGCTTGATAGGCTGAATTGGGCGTCTACCATTGGTAGGCGTCTACAGCGTCTCCGTCAACTAGACTGGTCTAGCTGACTCGGAAGCTCTACCAAGCTGAGCTACCGCCCGTTGCCCGACCAAGTCTTAAGAAGTGAAAATTTCTGATTTATACGTTTCGATAGTGTTGTCTACGAACTAACAGGTCTATGGAAAACTAAATCTTCGGCTAAATCTACTATATTTGGTGAAATCTGGGCTTTTTCACGTTCATTTTTTCGTAAGTGTTAAATATTCAGTCACTAGCCAAATACGGATTTTGGGAAATAGAATGCAAGGTAGATTGTTTAGAAATAAGTTAATTGCTGATGCGATGATTCTTGCATTGCTTTTGGGTTTGGCAGTTCACGTGGTAAACACTTTGATTCCGTCTAAAAGAGGCTTTTCAGGAACTGTTTACGCTGATCCTGGAGTGCCAGTGTCTGGGGCAATGGTTATGGCTTCTGGACCCGAAGGTTACGGATTCGCCTTGACGAATTCTTTGGGGCAGTACGTCATCACTGAGGGTTTGAAAACTGGCACCTACACTGTGAGCGTCATTGCCGAGGGATATTTGCATGAGACAATTGAGGATGTATCAGTTACGATTGGACTGGAAACTTCTGGCATAGACTTTTACTTGAGTCATTCTGGGGGCGTTTCTGGGAGAGTCACAGACGCCGTTTCTGGATTGCCTTTGCAAAATATTATCGTTTGGGCTTCGATTACCAGTGGCAGAACGTATAGTGGGCAAGCGATCACAGACGCCAATGGGGACTATCGAATAGTTGCGAATCTTGCAACTGGAACCTACAATGTTACTGCGTTCCTTCCAGAGGGACACATCACGAAGACAGTGAGCGGAGTTGCGGTGACCACTGGAGTTGAAGTGACGGGGATTAATTTGGTGCTTGAGCGTTCGGGGATTATTTCTGGAATAGTAACAGCCACTCCTAGTGGTGTGCCGCTTGTAAACGCCAATGTCTACGCAACCTCGGAAGACGACCAGTATTTTGGTTTCACTCAAACTAACGCAACTGGTCATTATAGGATATCGAGTGGGTTAGGGACTGGAACTTACACCGTCGCCGCGCTTTACCTGTTAAATCCCGGATTTAAAACAGATGTGAACGTCGTTGCAGGTCAGGAGACCTCTAACGTGGATGTTGAGATCATCGTTTCTCCAACTCCCTCTGGAATAATCACTGGCAAAGTCACGGATATGGGCAGTGAACCAATAGTTAATGCGTTAGTTACTGCGCAGGGTCCAGGCTACGGAGAAGCTTACACCGATGAAAATGGTGAATACACTATTTCGAGCGGTTTGGGCACAGGCACCTACACCGTATATGCCTCTGCTCCTGGCTATTCAACACAACACGTGGACGGCGTAAGTGTAACGGTTGGCATAGTGACCTCGAATATTAATTTCCAGTTGCCTAAGATTCCACCAGAACAGTCGGGCAGAATTTCCGGCACAGTTCAGGGGGACGAGAACCCGATACCAGAATTTCCAACAACCCTACTAATGCCTTTCTTCGTAGTAACCACATTAATAGTTGTATTTGTAACCAAAACTTGGATCAGAAGACGGATGTCCTCTGTTGCTAGCTATGACTAGCGAAAACATCCCTTTTTCTTTAACACACAATCTTAGCCCTTTTTCAGTCCAATCAGAAAGGCAACGGCGAAACTGATAACGAAGGGCAAGTTCGCAAGAATAGGCATGAGCAGTTCCGCAGCCTGTTCTGGAATAGTCAGCTTGGACAGTACTTCTGTCAACTTGTCATAATTCACGTTAATAGCGCCTACATAGGCTAAGGCTATTAGAGAAAGAACGAAAATTCCCAAAACGATTGCCAAAACTTTTGTAACTTTCTTGACTACATATCCAACAAGGAAACCGCCGATTCCACCCACGGCTATCTGATAGATAATTGGAATAAGCTCACTCAATCATTCACCATCTCCAATGAGTTATTCATCGTTGTTGTTTTTCAGACTATTTTTATTTTTGTTCCGCAGTATTGACAGACCGCTTCCCCGAATTCTTCGTGAAATATCATGTGCCCGTGACATTTGGGGCAGACTTCTGGGATGGCATGCCTTCTGAACAACTCTCGGAATACGTCGTATTCCTTACACCTATCGTACAGGACTTTAATGAAAATTCTGCGAACGTCGTCTCCTAGAAATTCTGTGCTGCCCTTGTGGATTTTAGCGAAAGCTCTGTCCAGGTCCATTAGATTGGTGTGTTGTAAACCGTTGACTGCTAAGAACACGCCTTCCGTGTAATCATCCTTCTGATAATCCAGCAACTCCTTGCTAAACTCTGTGGCTTTCCCGAGAAGATTTTCGTTTAGACACCTTATTATACAGCCCATATAGGTTCGCACTACTTCAGTTTTGTTTTGCGAATATTTCCTGAAGTATGAGGGGTTGTAGACTTTCACGCTTAGGGTTCGAGCGTTCTTCTCTTCCCCGCTCTCCACTAAGCATTTTATTGCGTTATCATAGTCTTGTGCTTCCTCAAAACATTTGGACGCTGTTAATAGTAGTCTTTTTTTGCGGTATGGGTCAGTCGTGGATGTAGCCTCTTCAAGGTAGTGTTCTCCGAGTTCTTTGGGGGTTTTCGGTTTTTTTCTGAAGAGTTCTGGGAACTTCATGTTAGTTGTGCTCCACAAACTGGGCATTCGGTTTGAGAAGACTCTATTTGTGTTCCGCAGATGGCACATTTTATCGGGATAACGGCGCTCTCGGTCATCACACTCAAACATGCTTCCTCTATCTTCAGTGTCCAACTTTCTGGGTTTTGAACCTTAAACTCGTATCTTGGAAGCCCAGGTGGCAACCTATCTTTGTGAGTGTACACAGAGATTTTTTTGAAGGGACCCTTACCCACCACCGTTACCTCTGAGATTGCATTTAAGGGCAAGTTTACTGGAGTGTATTTGTTCCTAGACATGAGCCCCCTTTTTTCATACACGAACGCTAATCTTTTGTTAGTTAGATACAGAGTTCCTTTTGTGCCATGGTAGTTGGCTTCACCACTCATGGTGATGTTCTCGCCAAGAAACAAAGAACCCACCTTCATCCTTTCACCAACTCAATCCCGCACTCTGGGCAGGCAGGCTTCTTAAAAACTAAACCAACCTTTGGGCAGCAATCGGCGCAAAATATTTTTTTGCATCTGGCACACTGCCAGGCTGTCGGTTTCAGAAATCCTCCAATGGTTCTTCCGCAGACGGCACAAAATCCCCTAACCACTGTCTCCACCGTTTGTGATTGTTTGTTCTTACGGAATCTTAAGAATTATGGTAAAGTTAGAAGATTGAAGAATGCAGAACGGGTTTGTGTGAAGAATTTAAAACCTGTTTCATCAGTGAGATACTTCTAGAAACTTGTCACCTTTCATGCAAAACTTCGATGCGATGAACAGAGTTCAGGTTAACAAATATCTCACTTCTTCGTTCCCTCCCAGCAGTTTGCGGTATAGGCTGAGCTATTGTCGACCGCAATATAATTGCGTCAGCATCAGAGAGCCAGATCCCAGGAGGTTCCCTTGTAACTGCAACCAAAGTCCCCTCAAATCCATAAGAAGGGTCCAAAATAACCAGCAGTCTTCTTCCAATGTTTCGCTCGAGCATATGGAATACTGTGGGGGGCAAGTTGCCTTCTGGCATCATTATCCACACACTTTTAGGTCGGTTCTTAGAATAAAACTTTGTGCTGTCTTTGGATGAAAAGGATAAGTTGTTTTCAGCTCATTTAATATTTTTGAACAGGGCTAAATGATGAGTTAGTGGGGTGTGTTGACTATTAGTGATTCCTTGGATGAAAGCGTTAGCAAAATTACACGACGCTATTCGTCTTTGTTCACGCTTCCTTCTCACAAGAAGATAGTTTTGCTTCTAGGTGCTTTGTGTTTAGTTGGTGGCGTTCTAGGAACCCTACTGTTGTTTCCTTCCGCCTACGGACTTGAAATCGGCTTGCTTTTTGGCATCGCTATCTTTGTGACGACGCTTCTCTCCGACTTTCTTATCAGTCTCAGTTTCATGCGGGCTGACCCAATTTTCAACTTAAGAAGATGTTCGGGACTTTCTCTTTTCTCCAATTTCATATGGTTCTCTATAATCTTTCTTGGAGGTATCCTTAATCGTCTCTTTGCGGACTTAAACATTTGGACTAAAGTTTTCTTTCTCGGCTTTTGTGCTGTGCTTGTCCTTCGTTTAGTGGTGTTCTTGACTGTGGCTTTCGCCGACTGGTGGAAAACACTTTTTTCTTCTTTCCTACAGCCAATGTTGTGTGTGATTCCCATTCTTTTCATAAATCCCATGATTCCTCTTATTTTCTTGTCAATTTCTATTCCAGCAATTTTACTTACCGTCTTTCTTTTCACCTTCTTCCTTAATCGTGTTGGAGAAAAAACCTTGGGAGTATCTTCGCTTTCTCTGTTCAGGGCTTTCTTGGCAAATTGGACAGCAGATTTAAATGAACCAATCGAAAGATTTTTGGAGCAACTCGGCAGTGAGCAAGACATCAAAGTTTCTTTGATGGCTTTTAAAGCCCAAGGGAAGATGAAGGCTGTAGTGGTTGTTCCCGCCTTTCATCCAGGTCCCTTCAAAAATGTGGGTAGCAGTCTTCTTCCTTCTATGATTCAGGAGGCATTAGAGAAAAAATTCTCGTGTGTAGTTCCGGTTCCTCACGGATTGTTTGGGCACGAGTTTGATCTTGCTTCTCAAGCCCAAAACCTTCTGGTTTTGGACGCTGTTGTCAACACCACGGATTTTTCTCCCTTCAGTTCCCAATCTACGCCCTTTATTCGAGTTGAAAAAGGCAGAGCAAAGGCAAGTTGCCAGATATTTGGGAAATGTGTCTTCGTTACGTTAACTCTTGCCCCAGAAACCACAGAAGATTTGCCTCAAGAACTGGGCTCAACCGTGTATAATGAAGCGGCTAAGCGAGGATTATCCTCCGCGATTGTGGTTAACGCTCACAACAGCATCGAAGGCTCTCTTAATCTAAGTGAAACCATAAGTTCCCTTGAGGAAGCTGCAACAACAAGTCTTGCAAGAGCACTCAGCCATCAAGTCATGCCCCTCCAGGTGGGTGCTGCAAAAATTCTGCCTAAAGAGTTCAGCCTAAAGGATGGTATGGGTCCGGGAGGAATAACAGTTATAGTGACAAAAGTTGATGACCAGAAGGCAGCATACGTTACTATTGACGGAAACAACATGATCTCTGGGCTTCGGGAAAAGATTCTCTCTTCTCTCAATAAAATTGGCATTGATGAAGGAGAAGTTCTCACCACAGATACTCATGCGGTAACTGGTATCGCATTAACTTCACGAGGCTATCATCCAGTTGGCGAAGCAATCAGTCATGAAAAGTTGATTGATTATATTAAGCAAGCCACTCTAAATGCACTGGAAGACCTTGAACCTGTAGAGACGGCTTGGCGCACAATATCAATCCCTAAAGTCAAGGTTATTGGAAGAAACCAGATAGAAAGAATTTGTCGTCTAACTGAAAAAACGCTTCAGCAAGCCAAAAAACTAGCCATCCTACTATTTCCAACATTGGGCATTTTCCTGATAGTTTTGGCTGCACTTTTCTAATTCTCACATGAAAACAGTGTTTCTTACGAGGCTAACACTAATATTATCGAAGCTATATCCTCATTTTAAGTCTGGAGGAGAAGTGATTGCTCAAGGAAATCTGCATACATGGACGAGGCGGGCAAGGTGGGGTGACCGCAGCAGAACTTTTGGCGCATGCCGCTTTCATGGAAGGCAAATGGGTGCAAGCCATTCCTTTTTTTGGCGCTGAAAGGCGAGGGGCTCCAGTCAGGGCTTTTGCTCGAATTTCTGATGAGCCAATTTGGATACGAAGTCAGGTGTATAATCCCGATTATGTGATGGTGTTGGATTCCACATTACTTGAAGTGATTGATGTTACGGAAGGGTTGAAAAAAGGCGGAATAGTCGTAATGAATGCTACAAAGGAACCTAAGGAATTAGGCATTAAGGGATATCATGTAGCCACTGTAGACGCTACGGGTATCGCTCTTGAACTAGAACTGTTAGTCGCTGGGCTTCCAGTCTTAAACACATCCATGTTGGGAGCTTTTGCTAAAGCAACAGAAGAGGTTAAACTTGAAAGCGTAATGAAAGTCATTGAAGAGCGGTGGCCAGGACCCGTGGGAAAGAAAAATGCAGAAGGAGCTGCATTAGCATACAAGAGACTTGCAAAGAATTGGTGAGTTGCAGTTTATCTGTTTTGAAGTTTACGCAATTCCACATCTCTTGAGAAGCAATGTCCAACGCTTATCAATGGCACGCTGGATTTTTTCGACAACATTCTCAAATTCAGGCACAAACAAGTGTCTGAAACGACCTTGCGCCTTCAAATATTCACTAACAGGCTTTTTGAGTTCGGGCTTCAGAGCAATAACTTTGCTAGGCGCTGATAAAGCGTATTCTCCTTCAACAGCCTCCCATAATGGGAAAACACAAGTTTCCACCGCTATGCGGGCCATCTCTATAGTTTTGCTGGTTTCATAGCGCCAACCACGTGGACAAGGCGCAAGCACATGAAGGAACGCTGGTCCGTTGATTTCCAGACCCTTGCGAGTCTTAACGATTAGGTCTCGCCAGTAGGCGGGCGAAGCAGTCGCCACATACGGGATTTCATGTGCCACCATGATTTCTGCGATGGGTTTTTTGAACTCGGGCTTACCTGGGATCACGCGCCCAGCTGGAGAAGTCGTTGTCCAAGCGCCCAGAGGTGTGCCTCCGCTTCTTTGTATGCCAGTGTTCATGTAGGCTTCATTATCGTAGAGCACATAGAGGAAGTCATGACCCCTTTCGGCTGCTCCTGATAAGGCTTGTATACCTATGTCGAAGGTGCCTCCGTCGCCTGCGAAAGCCACTACATCAATGTGATCTTTGAGTGTTCCCCTTCTTTTCATAACCTTTAGAGCTGCTTCAATGCCAGAAGCGTTTGCAGCTGCGTTTTCAAAGGCTGTGTGAATCCAAGGGATTCTCCACGACGTGTATGGATAGATGGTCGTGACAACTTCCATACATCCTGTCGCATTTGTCGTGATGATAGGCCCCCGTGTGGCCTTTAGTATCTGCCGAAAAACGATTGTTGGACCACATCCTGCGCACGCACGGTGTCCAGGCATCAAGAGTTCTGGTTTCTCTGCGAGATCTTTGATCGTAAACTTCCATTCCGACATCATTGTCTTAATTCTCCTCTATTCCCTCACTCCGATAAACTGCACTAACTTTTCAACACGGTTCATCCGAACTATTTCCAAAAGGTCTCGGTAGATCTTGTTTATGAGGTTCGGAGGCATGTCTCTGCCGCCTAATCCGTAGATGTAGCTAACCAAATGTGGATGCGTTGGTGCGTCATAAAAGACATGTCGCATCTCATGAAACATTGGCCCTCCGAGGGCTCCGAAGCTGTGGCTTCTGTCCATAACTGCGATGGCTTTTACGTTTTTTAGGGCATCTATTATGCTCTGTGTTGGAAGTGGGCGATAAGCTCGTAGGCGAAGCAACCCAGCCTTTATTCCTTTAGTGCGAAGTTGATCCACAACGGTTTTGACAGTTCCAGCCGTGGACCCTATACATACAGTTGCTATTTCGGCGTCGTCAAGACGGTAGGGTTCTATCAGTCCATCTCCGTATCGGCGTCCACTTATCTTTCCATATTCTTCATGTATTTGCTTGATTATCTGAGAAGCTTTTTGCATTGCTTCTTCTTGTTGCCTTTTGTGCTCAAAGTAGTAGTCATATAGGTCAAGGGGACCCATTGTCATAGGGTTCTGCGGATCAAGCTTAAATGGCACTCGCTTGTTTTCATGGGTGATTACAAGGGGTAGTTTTCGGGTTCCGATAAATTTTTGCACGGTTTCATCTGGGAGTACGTTCACGTTTTCTAACGTGTGGCTGAGGAAAAAGGCATCTAGCATCACCATAACTGGTAAGAGTATGTCTGGGTGTTCGGCAATCTTGAACGCCTGTATGATGGAGTCGTATGCCTCCTGTGAATTTTCAACGTAAATTTGTATCCAACATGAGTCCCGTTCCACCATGCTATCCGCGTGGTCGCAGTGAATGTTAAGTGGTGCGGAAAGGGCTCGGTTTGTTATGGCCATAACAACTGGCGCTCGACAACCAGATGTAACATACAGGATTTCATGCATTAGCGCAAGTCCTGCGGATGCCGATGCGGTAAAGGTTCTTGCTCCAGTTGCTGAGGCGGTTAGGCAGGCGGTGAGGGCGCTGTGTTCAGACTCGGTGCATATGAATTCCGTGTCCACTTCTCCGTCGTGCACGTATTCGCTGAATTTCTCAACAATAATGGTTTGGGGTGTGATTGGATATGCCGCAACCACATCGACCTTTGATTGTTTAACAGCGTAGGCTACAGCTTCGTCTCCATTCATTGGAAGTAATTTTTGTTTAGCCAACACCATTCTAATTCTCCTTCTTTATTCAAGCACCATTTCTATAGCCTTTCGTGGGCACTCGTTTGCGCATATGCCACACCCTTTGCAATGGTCATAATCAAACTCGATTTGTCCAGTTTCTTTGTTGAATGGGATGGCGCCATCTGGACAGTATATATGACATATTAGGCACAAGTTGCACTTCTCTGTGTTTCGTACAGGTTTGTAGTTTCTCCAGTCTCCAGTGAGATACTCTGTGCTTGGTTTCCAACAGACCCCTGCGATTGATACTTCTTTCCAACCCTTCTTTTCAGAGGTCATCCTGATTTCACCTCGTTGTATGCTCTTTCAACTATCTCCATGTTTCTTTCGGCAATTTTAAGGGGGAAACGCTCTTTTACTGCCTCTCCTATGCTTTTTAAGTTAACCAGTTCTGCAGCCCTAGCAACGGCTCCAAGCATGGCAGTGTTGGTTATGGGTCTCCCTAATATCTCGACCGCTATATCTGTTGCAGAGATTGTCCAGAGCTGCTGTTTTGGAAAATTTAATTGCTTTGCGAGTTGTGCAGGCGTTTCTCGAGTGTTTATTACAAGAACACCATCCTTCTTGAGCCCTTCAGTCACTGGAACCGTCTTCAGAAGAGTGGGGTCAAGAACAGCTACTACATCTGGCGAGTAGATGGTGCAGTGTAGGTTTATGGGTTCAGTGCTTATTCTGGTAAAGGCGTTCACAGGTGCCCCCATGCGCTCTGGTCCAAACTCAGGGAAAGATTGAATGTATTTTCCTTCTTGTATGGCTGCTCTTGCAAGCAATTCGCTTGCAGTCCACGCTCCTTGTCCTCCCCTGCCATGCCACCGAATCTCCAGAAGATAAACCAATTTTAACTTCCACCATTCTTCATCTGACTTGAGAAAGACCTCAAAAGAGGGTTCACTTAGATATACGTTTTCCCTTATCAACATGTTTTGTGTCGAAGTGACCCTAAAATAGAGGGAGAATTTCGAAACGCTTTTCACTCCCTTCCTTCACTCTACTTACTTCACAAATGGTGACGGCTGATGGTAAAAGAACCAAAGAGCATGAAGGACTTGCCCATAACTCCTTTGTCTACTCCTACAATCGCAAGCACGGGAAAAACAGGGTCATGGAGAACCTTTCGTCCAATCATCGACACCAAAAAGTGTACCTGCTGCTTACTCTGCTGGATTTTCTGCCCAGAAGGATGCATCGAAAGACGAGAAGATGACACACCTGAAATAAACTATGACTACTGTAAAGGCTGTGGAGTTTGCGCAAACGAGTGTCGTCTTGACGCAATAAAAATGGAGAGGGAGGAGGTTTGATGGCTCAAGTAATGATTGACACTGGAAACCACATAGCAGGTTTTGCGTGCAGAGCCGCTAGAGCCCAAGTTGTCGCAGCATACCCCATTACACCTCAATCGCCAGTCGTTGAACAAGTTGCTGACCTCGTTGAGAAGGGAGAGATGGACGCCAAATACATAAGGGTTGAATCGGAACACAGTGCTATGGCAGCCTGTATAGGAGCTGCCGTTGGCGGCGCCCGCACCTTCACAGCAACTTCAGCCCATGGATTAGCTTTGATGCATGAGATGCTTCATTGGGCGTCTGCGTCTCGTCTCCCAATCGTTATGGCTGTGGTGAATCGTGCTATGGGTCCACCATGGAACGTGTGGGCAGATTTCAGTGATTCATTGTCACAACGCGATACAGGCTGGATTCAATTCTATTGTGCCAGCAACCAAGAAATCTTCGACACAATCATCCAAGCGTACAAGTTATGCGAGGATAAACGCGTCTTCCTGCCCGCAATGGTTTGCTTTGAAGGCTACGTTCTCTCTCACACCTCAATGCCAGTAAAGATCCCGGATCAAAAAGACATCGATGACTTTCTACCGCCCTATAATCCGCCATGGTTGCTAGATGTAGAAAAGCCAATCACACACGGCAGTATAGTCTATCCTAATTGGTACATGGAATTTCGTTACTTCATGTACGAGGCTATGGAAAACGCCAAAAAACTGATCCCACAAATCGACAAAGAATACGGAAGAAAATTCGGTTTCGAATATGGTGGGCATGTGGAACGCTATCGCTGCGAAGATGCCGAAATTATACTGCTAACAATGGGGACTATGGGAAGCGAAGCAAAGGTAGCTGTTGACCGCCTTCGAGAAAAGGGCTTAAACGTGGGTACCGCAAGACTGCGCGTCTTTCGACCGTTTCCAAAGGAAGAAATTCAAAATCTTGCGAAAAATGTCCGCATGCTGACAATAGTGGATCGTCAGATCTCCTATGGTATGGAGGGTCCTCTCTTCACTGAAGTAAAGGCTTCATTGTATGGAAACGAGGAAAAACCATTAACGGTTGGGTTCATAGCTGGCTTAGGCGGGAGAGATGTTACATTCATGGACTTAGAAGACATGATCAATCGGTCACTGAAATGGCTTAAAGCAGGAAGGGTAAAGAAGGAAATTGAGTGGATTGGGTTGAGGAAGTGAAAAGCATGGTCACTTTAAAAGAACTGAGCAAAGAAGAGTATTTCCTTCCGGGCAATGCCACGTGTGCGGGGTGTGGCGCTTCCATCGGCATAAGGCTTGCTTTTAAGGCTCTCGGACCTAAAACCGTTTTTGTAGTACCAGCATGTTGCACATCAGTGATTCAGAGTGCCTTTCCTTTCACGGCGTTTGCCGCCCCTTGCCTTAACATAGCGTTTGAGGCGGCAGCAGCAGCCGCATCTGGGGTGGTCGCAGCTTACGAGCAAAGGGGCGTTAAGGATGTGACTGTTCTCGCTTGGGCTGGCGATGGAGGCACAGCAGACATAGGTATACAAGCCCTGTCTGGGGCTGCTGAAAGAGGAACGAACTTCATCTACGTGATGTATGACAACGAAAGTTACATGAACACAGGCACACAAAGAAGCGGATCCACTCCATATGGGGCTTGGACCACAACAACACCAAGCGGTAAGAAAGAGCATAAAAAAGATGTTGCCTTGATCATGGCGGCACATGGCATACCCTATGTTGGAACGGCGTGTATCTCTTACCCCCTTGACCTGATTTCTAAGTTGAGAAAGGCAAAGGAACTCCAAGGCACAAGATATATTCAGATACTGGCGCCGTGTTCTCCTGGTTGGCGATTTCCAACAGAGAAAACAATAGAGATGGGGCGATTAGCTGTTCAGACTGGTATGTGGGCGTTGTTTGAAATTGAGCATGGAAAATTTAAACTCACAGGCGCCAGCGAAGCCCTTATAGACAAGACGAAGCGCAAACCGATTGAAGAATATTTACGGGTGCAAGGACGCTTCGACAACTTAACAAATGAAGATGTCGTTGAAATCCAGAAGTGGATTGATGAAAGATGGGAAAATTATAAGAAGCTACAGCTTGATGTATAGGTATAGTCGTTAGCGAAGCAGTCTTAGAAATAAGGAGGAGGGAATATGGCACAGAAAAAACAGGCGCAAAAGAAAAAACCTGTAGAGAGAGCGGCACCTAAAACAACACGCAAAGCACCATCTAAAGCCCCCCCAAAAGCGCTACCAAAAGAGGCAGAAAAGGAGAAACCCAAAGAAATACCTAAAGAAACTCGAACTGAAAACGTTGTTTTCATCGGCAGAAAACCAGTGATGAACTACGTGATTGCCTGCATCACCTTCTTTAACACTGGCGAAAATGAAGTCACCGTGAAGGCGAGGGGGCGAGCAATCAGCAGAGCAGTAGACACTATTGAGTTGCTTCGACGAGCTTTCGTGAAGGATCTTGAGGTAAAAAACATCGACATAGGCACCGAAGAAGTTACTAGGGAAGAAGGACGGAAATCAAACGTTTCAACGATGGAAATAACAGTGGCTAAGTCAGGTTCTAAGTGACTTCTCTCTTTACTGACGAAAGAAGATAAACGTCAGATTTGTCGCCGCTAAACTTCGGTTCCAGATTGCAAAAACCATGCGAGGACAGATACGTATAAGAGTCTCTTTTTTCTAAAAAGGGTATTCTTATGGTGAGGCATATGACTAAATATCCTAGGATTGTTGTTCGTCCACCTGGTCCAAAGGCAAGGGAACTCGTTAAGAAGGATGAGTTGCTAATCTCGCCTTCTTTTGTTCGGTTTTATCCACTTGTCGTTGAATCTGGCGAAGGTTGTATAGTGAAAGATGTCGATGGAAACGAGTACATCGACTTCAATTCTGGGTTGATATGCCTAAACGTTGGGCATAACCATCCAAGGGTCATCAAAGCCATTAAAACTCAATGTGACAAATTTCTCCACTACTCCAACACAGACTTTTACTACAGAGAAGTCGTGAACCTTGCTGAAAAATTGACTGAGATAACTCCTGGACGATTCGAAAAAAAAGTGTATTTTGGAAACAGTGGAACAGAAGCAATAGAAGCGGCTATTAAGGTTTCGAAGTGGCATACGCGAAAGCACAGGTTCATCGCCTTTATCAGTGCCTTTCATGGGCGAACCTTAGGCTCATTATCATTGACAGCAAGCAAAATCACACAACGGAGATACTTCTTTCCACTTCTCCCTGGTGTAACACACGTACCCTATCCATACTGCTACCGTTGTCCCTTCAAACTCTCGCTTCCAAACTGCGATTACTGGTGCGTAGACTTCATTGATGAAATGGTTCTCCAGAAATATGTGCCCCCCGAAGAGGTTGCTGGCATAGTTTTTGAACCAATCCAAGGAGAGGGCGGATATGTGGTGCCACCCCCGGAGTATTTCCAGAGACTCAAGAAACTCGCTGACAAGTATGGTTTGCTCCTAATCGATGATGAGATTCAAGCTGGGGTAGGTAGAACTGGACGATGGTTTGCCATCGAACACTGGAACGTTGAACCAGACATTTTATGTGTCGCTAAGTCAATTGCGTCTGGATTGCCTCTTGGTGCGACAGTTTCACGCTCAAGACTCATGGATTGGGAAGGAGGCTCACACGCGAGCACTTTTGGCGGCAACCCAGTATCCTGCGTAGCAGCCCTTGCGGTCATCGATATCATCAAGGAGGAGAATCTCCTTGAAAATGCGACGAAACAGGGCAACTACGTTATGAAGCGGTTGCAAGAGTTGAAGGAAGAATGCGAGATCGTTGGTGATGTTCGGGGAAAGGGATTGATGATAGGTGCCGAAATTGTGGAAAGCAAGAAAACAAAGAAACCAGCAAAAGAGAAGGCGTCTGAAATCATGATGAGGTGTTGGAAACGTGGAGTCGCCATAATAACCTGTGGCGCATCGACCATCAGAATCGCACCACCACTCAACATAACAAAGGAACTCATAGACGCCAGTCTTGAAATAATAGAGGACGTAGCGAAAGAGGTAGAAAAGGAGAAGTAAAGAGTCCAAATCGGTCTTTGCCGTATCAACTATAGAGTTTTTCTTTATATGCTAGCATGTCCAAGAATCCATGTCCACTAATGTTCATACATATTACTTTTTCTTCGCCTTTCTTCTCGTTTTTTAACGCTTCATCTATAGTTGCCTTTACCGCGTAACTGGATTCTGGGGCTATCAGCCATCCTTCGCTTTGCAGAAACACTTTGGCCGCCTCAAAAACTGCCTTTTCGTCTGTCGGGTATGAAGTTGCCTTTACAATGTTGTGATGTCGAAGCGAACTTATGATTGGAGCAGCAGCATGATACCGCAAACCGTCGGCTTTTATTGGAGACATTTCCGTCTGATGCCCAAGAGTATACATTTTTAGAAGTGGCGTGTGCTCGGATACATCACCAAAATCATACCTATACTCGCCTTTAACAAGGCTCGGAGCCGCCATCGACTGTGACGCGAGAAACTCGCATTCTCGCTTTCCCTTCAAGACTTCTCCAATGAAGGGTAATGCGATGCCTCCGAAGTTTGAGCCACCACCGAGACAACCCACAATCAAATCTGGCTCGTCATCAGCCATTTCAAATTGCTTTATGGTTTCAAGACCTATTACGCTTTGGTGTAGAAGGACATGATTCAAGACGGAGCCCAAGCAGTAAACCCTTCCTTCTTGTTTCTCTGTGTACTCTAAGCCCTCAGAGACAGCGATGCCAAGGGAACCAGGATGATTGGGATACTTTGATTGAATGTCTTTCCCAGTTTTGGTTTGTTCACTGGGTGACGCATACACCGAGGCTCCAAAGAGTTTCATGAAGGTTCTGCGGTCGACTTTCCAGTCGTAAACTGACCGAACCCAGAAAACCACACAGTCTAGACTCATTAGTCGAGCCGCATACGAAAGCGCCGTGCCCCACTGTCCTGCACCAGTTTCCGTAACAAGCGTGTCCTTGCCCTCTTTTGCCGCAAAATAAGCTTGGGCTAAAGCTGTATTAGTTTTGTGGGAGCCTGTGGGAGACAAATCCTCTCTCTTATAGTAAATTCTCGTTTTTTTCAATTTCAAATGCTCTTCAAGTCTCTGAGCACGGCACAACGGTCTTGGTCTCCCAGCCTGAACAAACAGCTCCCTTATCTCCTCTGGTATTGGAATCCAACGTTGGTCAGAAGACTCTTGCTTTAGGCACTCTCCAATCATGGTTTTAGACAAAAATTCCATACGAGAAGGCCCTTCTTCTGGTTCCTTGGGCGGAGGAAGAGGTTTAGGCAAGTCTGGAAGGATGTTATACCATTTAGTAGGCAAGTCGTCTACAGAAAGTTGAATTTGATTCCTATACATCTTGTCACCAGCGTGTGAAAGAAGCATATGTAAAGATGGCTTGTAATAAATCTATGCTGATGCGTTCACGTCTTTCTTGTAAGAACCTCTATCGAGGTGTGCATGCGAGAAGTGAGTTCCAACTGGTCAGCAAACCCCTTCTTAACATAAGCGTTATTTATCTTGATTTGCGTTCCCACCTCTATGTCTTTGACAACTTCCGTGAGCTTTCTCCACACTGAAACTCTAATCTTTCCTGTATTGTCCTCTAAATCGAAAGACACAACCGTAACCTTCTCGTTGCGAGCGGTGGTGACCTGAGTCGCCTTTGGAACTGTTGCAATAACCCCTTCAACAGTGATAGGCCCTCCCTCTTCCTTTACATCAGATACTTTCACCACCTTCGCAGTATGAGGAGCTTCAATTTGAGTTGACTTTCCAGTCTCGGCGATTTTTTTCGTGAAACTTGTAATTTTTGGGTAGTCGCATTCCTTGACGTTTGGTGGAGAAACTTGAATCTCTCCTCGTGAACCAACATGTAACTCAGGTTTTCCGTCAAGTCCCTCTCCGACGTATCCATGAGAAACTTTGACTATCTGTCCTTCCACAAGTCTTTTCGTTTCCACAAGGCTTGTTCTGTCGTCCCAAAGAGCCACCTTTATCGCTCCTGTTCTGTCAGCTATAAGCAAGTGTGCAACAGTTCCTTTAGTCATGTCTGAACGGGTGAATGTTTGTGGAGAATGAGCAGTGATGACACGTCCAGTTACTGTTACATCGTTTAAACCAGAAATGACGTCTTTAATCAAGATTTCAGTTTTGAAGAATTCTTGTGGGACCTCCACTCCCAGCTCAGCGGCAACAATGCGTGCGGCTGTTTCCTCCGTTAGATATCCTTCTACGCCTTTTCTTTTCTCCTTAATTCTCTTCAAAACATCCTCACGTGAAAGATATGGTCGAAACAACAAGATTCGATTTACAACATCCTCTAAACTCATTGTTGGTTCACTGTTATTTTCATGAAGAAAGACAAAAGCAAGTGTTAATAAAATTTATTTCTTGAATCTTGAGGGTTAAGTTCCGAATGTGCGCAAAGGAATAACGGTTCCACTTTGTCTCTCCGACTTCAATAACAAGGACAATAAATCCCAAGGTTTTTATAAACTCGATGTCACCAAATTTACTTCTGATTGTGCCGTTATTTAACAGAAAAAAAGAGGAATTAGGTGCGTTTTCGATTCAGGCTGTTACTTTGGTCGGTCCCACCTGCGCCAGTGCTCCAGTGCCTCCGCTTTTTTCAGCTCCGCTTCCAAAGAATAGTTTGTGATGGGCGAATGCGCACATGCGAGTGGACTTGTTGTTTCATATGAAGTCGGGGCGGGTAAAGAAACATTTCCTAAGCCACGGATTAATCTGAACATTTTGGACATCTTCTGTCTTGCTGAGACCAATTTCTCTTTCATTCCAAGTATTTTCCATTCCATTACACATCTTCTCCGAAATGTTACACTCTAAATGTGTAACATTCCTATTATAAACGTGATCATCGTTTTATTTAAGTTTATCGTTTTGTTACACAGTTAAAGTGTAACAAAGTTTTTAAACCCCCACGACATTCACATAAAGTGGAGAACGAGCATGACCGAAAATAAGGAGAAACTAATAGAGCTCTTAAATGAAGAGCTTGGTCTCACTCCTTATGAGTCCAAGGCTTACATAGCCGTTCTGCTGCATGGCCCTCTTTCCCCTAACGGGGTAAATCAGAAATCAGGAATCCCTCGACCAAGAACCTATGACGTTTTGAACAGCCTTGTCGGAAAGGGTCTATTGATGGAGCAGCCTGGACGCCCAGCAATGTACGCTGCTGTAGACCCTCGAGCGGGATTGGAAAAAATGATTACAGACCTTGAAAGAAAACTAATGAGGCAACTAGAAGAGAAAAGAAAAACTGCCGAAAAGTTAAGTTCGTCTTTGTCCAAACTTCACGACAAAAGTCGAGAAGTGACTGTAAAAGGGGAAAAGGTCTGGGTGACTCGAAGAGACAGTGCCTTCATTGCGAGATATTGCGAAGCAATTAGAAACACGGAAAAGGAGCTTGTGGTAGCTACTCCGGATATTAATCCTCCTGAAAAGGAGGTTCTTGAAGCTGTGAAACACGTGCTGGAGAATAAGAGGTCTGTAAGAGTTATAAGACAGATTACGCCTCAATGGGCGCGTGATGAGTTAGATAGGTACGAAGAGCTAATCAAGCTTGGTGATCAAGTAAGATATCTTAAGTATGATGGGCTAAGATTTGCCGTCTTTGATAAGAAGGATACAGTTTTGGTGTTGCCACCTTCAGGTGGTTCTCAGTTTGCGGTTTGGATAAGCTTGCCTTCGTTGGCCACTATCTTGTACGAGTATTTTGAAGGGTTATGGAAGAAAGGGCAACCAGCTCTGCCCATACTAAGAAAGTTAAAAGAAATGAAAACTTAAGTGTGTTTAACAGACATACCGCACTTCTTTTCAATGAACTTACTCGAAACATAACCTTCATTAAATTACCAGTAATACTCGGAACTGGACCGTACGCGACTTCAACTCTAACCCTCGCTGTTGTCTTACTCCTATTAAGCATGGTCATGTTTTTCGTGTTTCCGAGAAGGCGAAAACTAAACCCATGAACGATTATTCTCTTTCTTCTTTGCGGTAGATCATGTACAAGAAGGTCAGAAGCAGTACGATAAAGGTTACTACCATTAGAACGTTAATGATTAGCGTGAAGTACACTGATGGGTCCATGAAGATTGTCCTCGTGTCTCTTTATTTTTGGGAGATTGGCTATTTAAAGTGTGACCTTTTCCATTCATCCATTAGGAAATCGTAGAGCTCGTCTTCTTCTTCGAAGACATCGTACCAAGACAAGGCGTCGGCTATCTTTTGCGCAATAAGATGGTAACATAAGTGTATTTCTTTGTCCATGACTCGAAAATAAAAGTCGTCACACGAACAGAAGTCAGCTGCAGGCATCACTAAGTAATCACGCTCTCTGCCGACCACAATCCAAACAACCCTGCCACTCGGTCTAAACAAATATTTCTTTATTCTCCTGTCTTTCAGTGCCTCCCACGCCTTCGTAAATCTTGAACCAAACGCCATAAAAAGGCGGGTCAGCTGCACTCCAGTCACGAGTTCGTTCGCTTTGATCTCTTTGCAAATCTCCTTTAATACTTCTGTTTCCGATGGTTTTTCCATTAAGTGATCCCCAAAACATGGAGTGACGGCAGAATTAATCTGGTTTGGTGTTTTGTCAAGTAAAAGCGTTATGGCTAATTTGTTTTCAGAATTTTTACCGTAAGTGATGAAATTGTGAGTTATTGATTGTTGAAGAACTTGAGCTGCTATTCGATTTTTATTGGCTCTCCATGTGGTTTCTTTTTTTCTTTGATCTTTGGTACGGTGACCTCGAGTACTCCGTTTTTGTATACTGTTTTTGCGTCTTTCGGATTGATTCTTGTTGGTAATGGTATCTCCTTGAAGTACTTACGCTTTGGAGTGTCAACGGAGATTGTTAGAGTGTCTTCTGTTCCGTGCAGTTTGATGTCTTCTTTTTCAACCCCTGGAAGCTCGGCAACCACTTTTACTTCGCCGTCCGTGTAAATCACGTCTATTAGGGGTTCGCGCTCTTCTTTTACGTCAAGGCTGGGTCTTGTGAGGCCGAAGGCTTCTGGTTTGAGCGAGGGCTTTACGTTGCCGAATTCTCTTATCTTTGGCTTTCCGTCTGGACCAACGGTCATGGAGTATCCGTAAACGAATGGCCCCCATTCTCGGATGGTTGAGCCGTCTGGGAGTTTGCGTTCTCGCACCAAATCTTTTGGGATGCGGGTGCTGAACTCTTTGAATTCTTTTTCCATCATTTCTTCCATGTCCTTGAACATGTCTTCTACGTCGCCGAATAGCCAGCTTCTGAAGTATGGAGAGCGGCGCATTCTTCTCCTAAACCATTCTGGGAAGTATTCCCAAGCCATAAATCTCTCACCTATCAACTAAAATGACTCACTTCAATTCTATAAAAATCTTCTGTGAGGCATTAAGCCAAGGTTCTTAAGTGGTTTATGGTTCCTAGAAATGTTCCGTCAAGGAGGTGTACTTCTGCGTTGTTGATGTTTACGCTTTTGGAACGTAAAATGGGACCTATGAATGCTTTGGAGCTGCCACTTTTTCCGAGACTTTTTTGGTTTATGGCTTGTCCTCCCAGAAAATCGTTGAACGAAGGCATTATAAAGAGCTGGGTGGTTCTTAGTTTCACTTTGAAGTGTTCTTGCAGCAAGAGGATTGGGTTTTTGTCAACCTTTATGCGTTGATGTTCCAGTAGGGATTTTGCAAGTTTTGTGCTATCGCATTGGGCTTTCACCCAGACCTGTCTTGTGATTCTGAAGCCGAGGGGGTCTCTGAAGGCGACTGTTGGATGGACATGGGCGGTGATGAGGCTGGAACAGTTCAGCATGTTGGGAGCTGGCCAAGTGTGTCCGTGGAAGAACCCCACACTTCCTAATGCTATGCCTGTGGTAGGCAAGATTTTTACGGTTTGAGGTAAAAGCGGTTCCAAGTTGCCGTCGTGGTTTCCCGGTATTATTTGGATGTTCTGTATTTTTTTGCTTATGGTTTCGAAGAATTCTGGGATGTCGCGCCATTCTTCTATCTCGACTTTTGCGATTGCGTGTTTTACGTCTCCGAGGAAGAGTAGACTTGTGGGCTTGCATGATTGGATCAGTTGGAGCATTTTTTCTTGGATTTTTGGTGTTTGTGATGGGACGTAGATGCCTTGTTCTGTGAGTCGTACTTCCCAGCCGATGTGGAGGTCTGCGACTACTAAGATTCGTTCGGAACCTGTTTTTAGGAGGAGTGCTGGGTGTGGTCTCAACGGAACTATCATGATTGGTTTGGGTGCTCCTTTTTTTGGCTCTGGAGATGGTCAAGTTATGAGTTTCTTTATGGTTTCATATAAGGTTGTGTTGGCGGTTGCGATGAAGGACACTTTTTGGGTGGGAGTTAACGGGACGTTTATTTCCTTTCCTTGAGGCGTCAGTATTATGGCTCCTGCTTCTTTTATTATGAGGTGGGCGGCTGCCATGTCTGTCACTCTCAGTTTGCCTCTTAGGTCGATGAAGGCGTCTGTTGTTCCGTCAGCCACGTAGCAGAGTTCGAGGGCATTGGCGCCTAAGTGGCGTGGATGTCTTGTTTTTTCGAGGACCTGTGTGATTTGGTTGGCGGTTTGTTTTGTTTTGTATGCGCCGAGGTCGATGCCTATTACTGCTTCTTCGAGTGTGGTTGTTGTGGATGGTTGTATTTTTTTGTTGTTTTTGTGGGCGCCTTTGTTTTTTTGTGCTGTGTACGTGATGTTGTGGAGTAGGTCTGTTACGAGTGCTGTTTGAACTGTTTGTAGGTTTGGGGTTTTTGAGATTGCTAGGGATGTGGCTATGAAGGGTATGCCTCTTGTGGCGTTTGTTGTGCCGTCTATTGGGTCTGTGGTTAAATAGTATTCGTTTGGTTGTGAGCCTATTTCTTTGGTGCCTGTTTCTTCGCTTATGAGGGTGCAGGAGATGCTGCTCCCTTCTAAGGTTTCGATTAGGGCTTTTTCTGCGATGAGGTCGATTTTTTTCATGGGGTCTCCTCCTGCTCCTTTTCCGAAGGTTATGTTTGCGTTTGGGGTGTTGTAGAAGGGTAAAATGTCTTTTCTTATTTTTTGGGAGCATTTTTTGAGGATGGGAAGCCAGTTCATGATTGCTTATCCTCTTCTTATTGAATGGTGCGATTGTGTGCTTTTAAACGTGAGTGATGTCTGTCTGTCTCTAGCCTCTATAGAGGGGGGAGGGGTTTTAGGCTTTAGAGGAAACCGTTTGCTGCTTCTCTAAATGCGTCTTGAGGCGTTCTATTCTTGTTGGCAATGTTTTAAGTATTCGTTTAGGGTTTTACCAGATTCTAAGAAGTCTTCGTATAAGTCTTTTAGGTCTTGTTCTGTCGGTTGTTCTTGATAACCAATCGTAAAGTCTTCGTAGTGCTCAGCTAGCGCTTTCTTAAATTGCTCAAAGGTCAATGAACGCTTTAGCATGCTTTATCCTTCTTTTTGTGTTTGTGTGTGCAATTCTCTTTATTTCAACGTGCGTACAAGCTTGACAAATGCTTCATGCATTCGCGGGCCATATTCATAATATTCACGAGCTATGTGATCTTCTATTTCCGGCTCTGGATGTTCGAGATCGAATATTGGGTATCTTGATAAACCTTCTTTGATTCCGTGTAAAACAATGGATCTCAGGACTTCTCTTGTTATCACATCTGAGACAAAAACCAGAAAATCTGGTCTATTTGTGAACTTGCCCTGCATGTATTTCTTTATCAAGGGATGCTTCGTATAAATCTCCAGTACTCCTTTATCTTCGATAAACTTGGAGATCCTCCTTGTTTCTTTCTCAGAAAACACGACATCTCTCAGAAAGCCGCCTAGCGTGGGTTCTGGAATGATCGTTATTCGCAAGTTACTTGTTTTGTCACCGTACATTGCAACTACTGCTGCTTTCTCGCCAATGTGCCCTTGTCCCTTGATGTTTATTGGGATATCCAACCTAAGTATGTTTTTTATCATCTTTTTCTCTATATTCTTTGCATCTGGTAGTATCCGCTTGCCTGGGCAATTAACGGGATCTTGCGAAAGCAGATGAATTTCCCTAGAGCAATCAATTGAACTCTTGTCAATGCACAGATCGATTTTCTTTGTGCCGCCATCGACGATTGTTGTTGTGTTCGGAACGAAAGCGAAGCCATTGTCAGGCGAAAATATAGGATTAGCTGAGACTTCTACGCCTATTCTTGAAGAATACTTCAGGATCTCTGATTCAGCCGTAATTTCTCCCTTGTTCCCATACTCTTCAGAATATAATTCTATGGTTTTGATGACGAAATCTTTAGGAATTTCATAGCTATCAAACGTAACTGTATTCGGTTTGACAGGTATCTTGGGATTACTGCTTTTCAGAGTGATTTTGGTTTCCTTGACTGGCACATGGGGGTTGATTATCAGAAAAACTCTCCGTGGTTCATACTCAACTATAGACGCATAAGGCGGATAAAACTCGAAGAGTTCAGGCTTAATAGGTGGTTCGGGCTTCGGTGCTTTCCCTTTGATTTCTTTATATATCTTGTTGATTTCTTTGAGGATGGTTCGTTTAGATTCATCATCGAACGTGTATTTTGACTCAACTTGCTCTTGTATGTCCATTAGCCTCTGATTCACTGCTAGTAAGAGTTGGATATTGAAAGGGTGAGTAGGGTCAAGTCCTCTTCTTTTTTCATCGATAAGAGGAGATTCTTCAGGGTCTCGGATAAGCTGTTCAATCTCCATTTTAACCTCGCCAAAAATCCGCGACAATGAGACATCCCTGTCAAAGCGGCCTAGTGTGAGATCAGCAACCGAGTATTTGCCATAGAAAAACAATAGGCCAGATTCGCCAAATGGCTTTCCTTGGTCTAAGGCTTCTGTGCTTTTGTCGATTGTGATATTGATTGAATACTCTTTTCCACCATACCTAAGTTTCAGCTCCTCGCAGAGCATTCGTTCCTCGATTTTTGGGGGCTGATAAGTCAGCAGTTTTCTTTCGTTACTCCAACCTTCAATGACATATACTTTGTATTCAGGGCACTGTAGCAGTTTGCGCAACAGGAAGTGTTTCTGTAAGTGTTCGCATATGGTTTCATATTTGCGATCGCGAAAATAATCAGGAAGTTTTCCTCTTATCAAAGTTCCGTTGTTAGGTATTCCTAATTCATTTCGTTCTTTTTCCGTAACCTTTTCGTCTTCTTTTCCTATTCCAGTGCTGAAATCGACGTGCTTATTCCGCTCATTCAATAAACCATCCTTTATCGTTATCAGCCAGTTATCTGAGAGCGCCATCAACGCGTCTTTGAGACCTATGCCCTTTTCAGCACTCGTGATGGCCTCTAAATCTTCTCCCATGCTTACTTGCGTTCCATATTTTAGCGCTTCTCTGAGTTTTTCTAAATCCATACCCTCAGCATGATCACAAACCTCTATCATTGGAGGCTTATTTTTTCTACTGTAGATTCTGACAAAAATCTCGTATGGAACGCTTGCCTTTTCTTGCTTTTCAAGTCTGGTGTAGCTATCGGCGGCGTTTTTGACAATCTCTATAATTATCCGGAAAGGATCGTTTTTGAAAGCTTCTCTTACCGTCTTCAACCAGAAGTCGCGACTGATTTCACCAGGCTCTCTTTTCCTTTCCTCAGGCATGTTTCTCCTTCCTATGTACAAACTCAAGGAACTTGACTACATTTTTGTCGCCTAATCGCATCGCATATTCAAGGTATTTCTTGACATGTTTGGACATTAGACTTGGTGATTTCGGCTGCACTTTCAATGCTTCAAGAATCTCGAACTCGGTTATGTCACTTTGTCGTTCTTCTAAGAATTTTTTGTAAGCTGTTGTCTTCTTGAGTAGATTAATAAAGGTGAGTTCTTTTCTTCTTGGAATAGTTGAATACTTTTTTGTCAACTTTATTTTGCCTTCGAGAATTTTTTTGGTTTCTTCCAAAAAGTACTTCCCGCGATCGGTTATTCTGAATCCGCTCTGGACGTTTCCAGAAAGCCATTTTCTGGTTATTGTGCAATGATTAAAAACACAATAGTAAATGGTCCTACCATCAGGGTATTCTGGAAAACCTATTAGTGAGAATTTCGTTGGAAATAATCTAAAAGTTGCGACAACAATTTTGTCAAAGGTTGGCTCTATTTTTCTTAACTCAAGGAAATCAACTGCAAACAAAACAAGCCTATCTTTATCTAAAGATGAGTAGTCTCCTTGAAACTCTGTAATCCTTCTGATAACATCCTCATCTCTTTCGTGAGCTAATGTTTCCATTTTTTCACCTAACAACTCTTGCTCTAAGTGGAATTCAAGCCGAGTTACCCGATCCAGTTTTACTTTCTTGATTTTGCAGATATTCTATTGTGTTTTCAAGGAAGTATTGGATTGACGTTTCAGAGGGTCTGTTCCTATTTGATCTGAGTATTTTTTCTACAAGTTTTCTTTGCTCTTCAGAATTGAGTGTTCTGTCTTGCAAAGCCTTTACGAAGGGTTTGTATATTGCACATTTTTGACCCTTAGAGTTAGTCATCCTTGCTATAACTTCCCATCCTCTGGTTTTCATTCGGTTGCGTTTTCGATGGGCTCTTCTTTTCCTGATGGAGGTCTGAAGCAATTGTGGGTTTGATTCTCGTTGGGTGGTGTGTTCGTTGCTGAAATAAAGAATCAAATTGTTCTCCTCTATACGAAAGTCGGTGAGAACTTTAGGCAGAACATGCTTAGTTCTCATCCATTCTTCGATTTCTGATATGGGTACTTTAACAAGGGTTAATACTTCTTCAACCATATAACCACGACTTATAAAGTGTTATAAATAGATATAAGTATATAAGGATTCTTATAAACCTCGTATACAAAGTTTTTATAATGTTCCGCACTTTACATATGTTTGAGGAGCTCTATCAATGAAAGCAATCACTATAATGCCGAAGTGTCCTAAATGCAAAGCCGAATTAGATTCAGTCCACTACTACGAATCAGGCTTAATGGTCTTCCAAAAAGACGAATGGCTCAAAGACGACAACCCTGATATAGAAACAACATGCCCCGAATGTGGCGCCAAAATTAGCCTCGATGAAACATAGAGAACCCTCAAACTCTAAATTTACACGCTTGCAAAGTTTAGATAAAGTGGGTAACCAGCTTTCCCCGGGAGTCAGCGACATTCAACGCTGAGCCTGCAAGTTTTCCATCAAAGTCTGAACCTTAAACTTGGGATTTATAGACGCGACTAAGTCATTAAAATCTTTATTCTTCCTCAGGTCGTGAATGTCCTCATCTTCGGTTATCAGGACATCGCACAGGTTTACAGCCGATGAAAGAAGCAGGCAATCGATAAAGTCGCTGAGTATACCTCTAAGTTTGAAAGCAGTAAGCAAAAGAGTGGTCTCATGCATCGAAATAATCTCAACCGTGTCACTGTAAACGAGAGCCCTTATGCCCTTTGTCACTCTCTCAGCGGCAAGGTTTCCTAAAGCAACATGTTTGGCGCCCTTGGCTGCAAGTTCGAAGATGCTTACATCACTTATGGAGATTTGATGTCCTTTCTGCATCAATTTGAGCGGAGCATCCTTTGGAAGATCTTTCACAGAGATACCTATTGCGGGCAAAAAATAGGTTGTGTCCAATAGCACTCTCAAGACTCAGCCTTCCGAGACAGTTCCTTTCTAAGTCTGTGAAATTCTTCACGGGGTATCTCCACCGACGAGGGCTCCTTAAACACTTCTTCAAGGCTTGGTACGGGCTCAACAACAAGTCTTCCATCTTCAATCTTGTAAACAACCCTCACATGAGCACGCAGCCCTAATCTTTCTCTAATCTCCTTAGGAGGAAACAGCTCCCCCTTCGAGCCAACTCGACTTTCTTGCATTTATCAGATTCACCGAATTAAAAAGCCATTTTCGATTTAATAAACATTGTGTATGATGGTTTCACTGACCGAACCCACGAAAAAGGAACCTCCACATAATAAACTTCAACGTGTCCAAACTTTTATAGTGTTCTGTACTCTACAGTATGTGAAGGCTCCTAACCATGAAAACAATCACCATCGAAAACAAGACCGCCAAAGAACTACGCTCCCACTTACTCAAAGAACTCGCCCTCTTTGAAGGAATAGAAAAACGCTTCCAAAAGAGATACAATATGTCACTCACGCAGCTCGAAGAAAAAATAAAAACCGAAGGCGTCTCCACGGAAAAACACCAGATATGGGAAGACTCTATCGAATGGAGAAACGCAGTCGAAGAGGCGACTAAACTCAGAACCATACTGGCAGGATTCGCCACCAAATGAGCCTTAACCGACATTAAAATCACCAGATAAGCATGTTACAAATCACCCCAAACCCAACCCAAACACAACCAGAAACAATAATCAGAAACCAAAACTAAACCCAAAACCCAAACAGAAAAGTACAACTCTCCACGCAAAAATTTTCTCGCACTCCATACTAATAGATGTACTCCTAAATCTTTTTATAATTCACCCCATATCCTTCATTGGCACGAGGCTTCAACGATGCCCCTAGACACCAAAACCATCCTCAAAACCATCAAAGAAGCAAAAGAAAAATCCAAGAAAAGAAACTTCACCCAATCCATCGAACTCATCATAAACCTACAAGACATAGACCCCAAAAAACCCGAAGGAAAAATCCAAGAAGTAATAGAGTTGCCACACGGAATCGGAAAAGGAAACAAAGTATGCGTGATCGCCTCGGGTGAGTTAGCATTAAAAGCCAAGAAAGCAGGCGCAGACCTAGTCATCGAAAGAAACGAACTCGAAGCCCTAACAGGCGACAAGAAAAAACAAAAAGAACTCTCAACCGCCTACGACTCCTTCATTGCAGAAGCCCCCCTAATGCCCATAGTAGGAAGAGTCTTAGGAGCAACTCTAGGACCAAAGGGAAAGATGCCAACTCCAGTTCCTCCAACAGCCAACATAGCAGAACTCATCGAAAAAAACAGAAAAACAATAGCAGTAAGATTGCGAGGACAACCAGTTCTCCAATGTCTCGTCGGAACAGAAAACATGTCAGACGAACAAATCACCGAAAACATCCAAACAATCATCAGAACACTCGAAGGAAAACTCAAGAAAGGAATCAAAAACATCAGGTCAATCAACCTCAAAACCGCCATGGGCACACCAATCAAAATAACCCCGTAGGGAACACCGATGTCACGTCAAATCGCTCTCCAAAAAACACAAGAAGTCGAAGAAACAAAAAATCTCCTACAACAGTACAGGGCTCTAGGAGTCGCGGGTCTAGAAAAAGTAAGAGCCAGTCAGCTTCAAGAACTGAAAAGAAAACTGGAAAACAACGCATACCTTCGCGTCGTCAAAAACACCCTTATAAGAAGGGCGATCAGCCAGTGCAAAGAAAAACCACAACTGGAAAAACTCGATGCTCACCTCAGCGGGTCAAATGTGTTTCTGTTCACCAATCTGAACCCATTCAAACTCATGCTTCTCCTAAAAAAGAGCAGAGTCAAGGCTATCGCTAGGACAGGAGATGTAGCCTCAGAAGACGTTATCGTTCCGGCGGGAAACACGGGATTGCCCCCAGGCCCAATCATAAGCATACTAAGCGCTGTTGGTCTGCCCTCCAGAATAGAGGCTGGAAGTGTCTGGGTGTCACGAGACACCTTAGTGGCTAAGAAAGGAGACGTAATAGACACTAGGTTGGCTGGTGTGTTGTCGAAACTCGGCGTGAAGGCGGTGGAAATCGGACTCAGCCTGAGGGCTGTATATGACGATGGAATGATCATCACAGAAGACCAGTTACAACTCGATCTGGAAGAAACCAAAAGAGGGTTCGTGCAAGCCCACGCAAGCGCCTTCAACCTGTCTGTAAATATTGCTTGTCCTCTTCCGGAAAACATCGTTTTCCTTCTACGGAAAGCCCATCAAGAAGCCTATTCGCTGGCTCTGAACGAAGCCATCCCCAACGCTCAAACAATGGTCGACTTGATAAGAAGAGCCCACACGGAAGTGTCAAGTTTAAGTAGTCGGTTGCCCAAAACCGAAGAAAAGACAAAGCCGACCAGTTCGGCAGAGAAAGGTTGAAAAGGCGGATTGTGAAAAAGAAAGGGAAGGTGAAAAATATGGAATACGTTTACGCTGCGATGCTTCTCCACAAGGCTGGAAAATCCATCGACGAGAAAAGCCTGACTGCGGTGCTTAACGCTGCGGGCATCAACGCAGACCCCATCAAAGTGAAGGCTTTAGTCGCATCCATCTCTGAGGTCAACATCGACGAAGCCATAAAGTCTTCTCCAGCCATGATGCCTATGGCGGTTGCGCCAACTGCTGCTCCAACGTCGGCACCAGCTCCAGTGGCGAAGCCAGCGGAAGAAAAGAAGAAGAAGGAAGAAGAGGAGAAGAAAAAGGAAGAGGCAGCGATGGAAGGTCTTGGGGCACTATTCGGATAATCTCCGTCTCTTTCCACATCAGTTTTTCCGACAAATCAATCTATTCTAAATTAGAATACAGTTAACTCCTAGTTTTTGACCTAATTTATTTTGTTCCGAAAAGTATCACGGGGTCTCCAGTTAACCGTATGCCCTTCTCTATGCTAAACTTCTTTTTCAGACTTTCAAGTTCTGTTTTGTCTTTGCGTCTGTGAAACTCTTTAATGATAGGGTCGAATTCCATTCTCCTCTGAATTTGGTCCATTGTGTAGTATTCTTTGATTAGGAAGTCGACCTCGTACACCTCTTTGAACCCGCGCTCCTTCAACTTTTCCAGTCGGCTCTGTGGGGTTTTCCACCATTCTTGTTCACAAAACATCATCACTCGGTTGCCAAACACCTCTTCGAGTTCCTTCCAACAACAGGTGTGCCCGTATCCATAGAGAACGTAGCATCCCTTGGTTTTTAAAACTCTGTGCGTTTCTTTGATGCTGTGTGGCGCTAGCCTGCAAATTGCCAAGTCAAATGAGCCGTCCTTGAAGGGAAGGTTGTAGCCATCTCCCCTCAGAATCTCAACGTTCTTCAATGTCCTTGCGTTTTTCTTGGCAATCTCAACACTTGCCTTGGAAACATCCATGGCGACTATGTAAATTCCAGCGGGACCTCTTCGACTAATCTGCAAAGGGATATGCCCAGTGCCAGTCCCTATATCGAGCATCATCGAATGTTCGGAACATCTCTTCGCTACTTCATTTATGTAAAAATCATCAACATTCACGCCTTCGCGTTCAATGACTGGTTCGTCGTGTTTAATGAAGTGTTGTCTCATCAAGACCTGTTTTTCTGTGTCACCATACGCCACATTTTTCACCAAACGAGAATGTTACGCTACGAGGTACTATTTCTTTGACCTCTTCTTCAGCACTTCCTCTACTGTTTTGGCTCTTGGAAAGGTTGGACAACCAAGGCATGAAAGAACCACAGATAGGGTTTCAGCTATTTCTTCTGGGGTAGCTCCCGCCTTGATAGCACGTTCTGTGTGTCCTTGAACACAGTCTGGGCAGTTTATCGCCAATCCCACGCTCATGGCAATCAGCTCTTTGACCTTGACGGGTAAGACTCCCCTTGCTAAGGACGCCTCCATCAATTTTCTAAAGGCTTCCACAACTTTTGGTTGCTTCTCCTCCAAGAGATTCTTCTCCTTCATAAAAAATCACCTCTCTCTTCTTAAGCAGAGATGAAACTCTTTCTTAAAAATAAGGGTGCATACTCTTTTTAAGATTGTACGTAAAATAGATAGATGCGCCTAAAGGGTTAGCATAGAGGAAAATTCCTTGTCCTCTCTTAAGCATTTACAGAACGGTAGATACGCCATCTTGAAGAAGCTCGGTGAGGGTGGAAAGGGCACGGTTTACAAGGCTAGAGATACCGTTTTGGACCGTGTTGTTGCGATTAAGATGCTTAAGAGTGAGGTCTTGAGCGAGGAGGCGTATCCACGTTTTATACGTGAAGCCCAAGCCGTGGGGAAACTCAATCATCCCAACATTGTTTCCATCCACGACATCGGCAAAGAAGACGAAAGACGGTTTTTTGTTCTCGAGTTTGTTGATGGAATGAGCCTTCGAGACCTCATGGCAACGTACCCAGAAGGCAAGTGCGACACACAAACAGTCCTAAGAGTAGGCATGGATGTTTGCGGTGCTCTTCAGTACGCTCATTCTCAGGGGGTTCTGCATCGAGACATCAAACCCGAGAACATCCTTATCACTCAGGAGGGCACCGCGAAACTGATGGATTTTGGTTTGGCTAAGATGCTTGGTCAACCCAGCATCACGCAGGAAGGAATGATAGTGGGAACGGTTGCTTACGTGGCTCCTGAGATAGCGTTGGGAAAAGGCGCCGACGCAAGATCAGACCTATACTCCTTTGGGGCTGTACTTTATGAGACTGTTGCTGGGAGACCGCCTTTCCCAGGCGAAGACCCTGTGAAAGTTATCTTTAGCCACATTCACGACTATCCTGTTTCGCCGAGCAGGTTGAATCCGAGGGTTCCACAGGCTTTGGCTGAGTGTATTATGAGGTTGCTGGAGAAAGAGCCTGAGAAGAGGTATCAGACCGCGGCAGACTTGCTTAGGGTGTTGAGGGAGATTGCCGAGGGGTATTTGAGAGAGGCTCTTGTGCCTTCGCTCAAGCCGGTGGTTGTTGTTCCTAGTCCTCGTCCTGTTGCTGTAAGGGAGGTTCAACTCATCGATAGGGTTGAGGAGATGAGCCTTCTCAGAGAGGCTGTTGATAGGGCGGTTCGTGGCGAGGGCGGAGTCGTTTTCCTGTATGGGGAGGCTGGAATCGGTAAGACGAGGTTGGCTAGAGAGTTAGGCGCTTACGCACGTTTGCGTGGGATGCAGGTCTTGTCTGGAAGATGCCCAGCTTTGTTCAGGATGGATGGTGTTCCGCCTTACGTTCTCTGGAGTGAGGTGATTAAGGACTATTTGCAAGCCTGCACCCCCGAGCAGTTGTATAAGGTGATTGGTTTTTATCCAAGTGAAGTCTCTAGGCTGGTTCCCGAGATTAAGCAGAAACTTGGCACGATTGTGCCGTCGTTACCGATAGGTCCCGAGAATGAGCGCAACCGTCTCTTCGAGGCTGTTTCGCAGTTTGTCACAAACATTTCTAAGGATGCACCGTTATTGGTTGTTCTTGATGATTTGCAGTGGACTGATCAGTCTTCGCTCTTGTTGTTGCATTATTTGGCTCGTGGCGCTAGCAACGAGTCTCTGCTTCTTTTAGGTGCTTATCGTGATACTGACATTGATGAGAGGCATCCTTTGTCTCCAGTCCTGACAGAACTGAATAGGGAACGGTTGCTTGAGCCCGTCCCGTTAAAACGTATGTCCTTTGACGATGTTTCAGAGATGATTAAGCAGATTTTGGAGCAGGATGATGTACCCAAAGAGTTTTGTGAACTGGTCTATGAGAAGACGAGAGGCAACCCCTTCTTTGCTGAAGAGGTGATAAAGTCTCTGAAGGAAGAGGGGGTCATCTACCGTGAGGAGAACGAGTGGAGGATTAAGGAAGTTTCGGGGATCAAGTTTCCGAAGACCGTCAAGAGCGTCATAAAGAACAGAGTAGGTCGGTTGGATGATGAATGTCAAAGCGTGTTGACTATGGCTTCTTTTGTTGGAAAGGATTTCGCTTTTGAAGCGCTACGCGAAGTCACTGGCGTTGAAGAGGATAAACTGCTTGAATTGATGGAGAAAATCCTCAAGACTGGACTGGTTGATGAGAGGGTTATCCGTGGAGAAGGTGTGTACTCCTTTGCTGATGTTATAGTGAGGGATGTTGTGCATGAGGAAGTCAGCCTTCTAAGACATATGAAACTTCATGGAGTTGTGGGTTCAGCCTTAGAGAAGGCATATGCTAAAAAAATTGATGAACACTTAGGCGAATTAGCCTATCACTTTCTGGAAGGTGGCGACAAAGAAAAGGCGCTCGATTACTTTTTGAAGGCAGGGGAAAAGGCAAGGAACGTATATGCCTATGATGAGGCTCTCTCCTATCTTCACCACGCTCTTGAACTCTTTGAGGAGAAGGAGGGTAATCTGGAAGAGAAGGCTCGTATAACCGAGCGGCTTGGCGAGCTCAAAGGGTGGACTGGGCAATTTGACGCCAGCATGGACTACTTGAACAAATCGTTAACACTCTGGAATCAGATAGGAGATAAGAAAAACATTGCAAGGCTTCACGCTATAATGGCATATGCATTCTGGCAATTCGGTAGTGACAGGGACAAGGCTTCTGAGCATCATCGTGTGGCTTTAGAGATACTTGAGAAGGAGCCTGAAAGCGTTGAATTAGCCAGTTTGTATGAAGATATTGGGCACATGCTCTGGCGAACCGGCCAGTCCACCGCTGAAGCCTTGTCTTGGGCAAAGAAAGCTTTTGAACTGGCAGAGAGATTAGGCGCTCCTGAGGTTCTTGCACCCTGCTACAACGATTTGGGAACATTGAGTTTGAAGTTAGGAGAATACGAAAAGGCGTCAAAATACTACGAACAAGGACTGAAAATAGCTCTCGAAAATCAGAATGCACTGATCTGGGCTGTCACATTCTACAATAACCTTTCCGAACTCTACTGGGTTACAGGAGAATTTCAAAAGATGTCCGAAACTGCCCAGAAAGGGTCAGAATTCATGAAAAAAGTCGGTTCCTTGTACGGTTTAACTTGGCTAAATTCTGCACTAGCGAGATCCTATATGTTTATGGGAGAGATGCAGAAAGCCGTTTCCATCTACGAAGACATTTTAGCGTTAGCCAAGAGACTTAAATACCAAGTTCAAATCTCAGGCGCAATTGGTAGTCTTGGATGGTGTTATCAGATTTTTGGAGAATGGGACAAAAGTCTTCAATATTTGACCGAAGCCTATGACATCGCGAAAAAGATTGGAGAATACCAATTTTATGGAACTGCTACTTTACTTCTAGGAGAATTGTTTATGGAAATGGAAGACTATGTGGAAGCTGAGAAATACCTAAAAGAAGGCAACAGCATCTATGAAAAAGCAGGAGAAACAGATACTCAGCTTTCCTTTGTATTTCCAGATCTTTCAAAACTTTACCTGAAAAAAGGTGAAATCGAAAAAGCGGGACAACTGATTGGAAAAACCTATGAATACGCAACAAGAACACAAAACAGATTAGTTATCCCCCTCGCTGAGATGTTGAAGGCGATGCTTTATAGGGAACAGAAAAACTGGGAACAATCAGCACAACACTTCGAAAAAAGTCTTGAAGGATACAAATCCTTAAACGCCCAAAAATGGTACGCCCTACAGTTCGCTGATCTCCTCTACGAATACGGCGTAATGCACCTAGACAGAAACCAAGAAGGCGACAAAGAAAAAGCCTACTCGCTACTAAACCAAGCCTTGGCAACATACCAAAGAATAGACGCAAAAAAGAAGATAGAGAAGATAATAGCGAAAAAGAAACTCCTCACAGCCTAAGTCTTGGAAGCCATAAACCTATCGAGGCTTGGTTGCTTCCTCTTAGTCGCTTCCACTTGAATCTTTTCACTTATTCTTATCCGCATCTCATCCTTCGCCGCTACAGTCGGAACCCCCGACTTCTCCTCAACCAACCTCGCCTCGTCATCAGGACCCCTAAAAATCATCTGCATCCCAAAATCCGTCAGAACAGCCATCTCAGGCTTAACCGCTTCCACCACTTTTATTGCGTCGTCGGTTGTCATGTGACCCTTCCAAGGAGTTCCAGAAGGTCGCAAAACACAGAGAACCAGAAGCCTAACGCCCTCGTAAATTTTTTCCATCTCCTCAAAATACTCGGTGTCAGAGGTGTAGGCGAAGTCGCCCAAATCTGTAGTCTCAAACCTAAACCCCACAGTGTCGGGGTCAGAATGCTTAGCCCTACAAACAACAACCTTAATGTCGCCTATGTCAAATTCCACTCCAGGCTTCGCCTCAATCAGTCGTTCCACTAAGCCTTGATGATACTTCGACACCGCCATTTCACAGACTTCGTTTCCATACAGAACACTGCGAGCCGCAGCTAATATGCCTCTCTTCTTTGTCGTGCCGTGAGTCATAGCCTCAACCAAGACCTCGGCGTCCGTGTAATGGTCTGGATGACTGTGAGAAACCAATAAGGCGGAGATTTTCTGGGGGTCCAAGTTCATGTTCAGAGAGTGCACGAGGGCTCCTGGTCCAGGGTCCAAGTGGGCGTTGACGCCTTTGGAAAGAATGCGGATTCCGCCGGTTCTTCTTTTTTGGGTTATGGTTGCGAATCTTCCGCCACCAGTTCCCAAGAAGACTATCTCGATTTCAGTCAACGGCTTGCTTCACTCCAACCCCACAGGAATATCAGCTAATTTTGTGTTGTCGGGTATTTCAAGGTTAGCAAAAGGTTTGAGGGTGAGTTTTATTTACGTTATGGGGCGTAACACTATAGAGGAGGCGCCTCTGTGAAGGTTGTGATTCGCGTCGGTGGATCAGTGGTGGCTTCTCCACCAAACCCCAAACTGATAAGCGAATACGTGGATTTGTTAAAGAAACTGAATGAAGAAGGACATAGAGTTGTGGCTGTGGTTGGAGGAGGAGCACTAGCCCGTGACTTCATCAAGATTGCTGGAGAGATGGGCTTAAGTGAACCAGATCAAGACTGGGTTGCAATTTTTGTCTCACGCTTGTTCGCTCTGTTGTTCGTCATGCGGCTAGGCGATTCGGGCTGTGGCACGGTTCCAGTCTCCATCGACGAGGCTGTTGACTGCTTCAAACGTGGCAAAATCGTTGTTATGGGCGGTCTGAAGCCTGGCATGACCACTGATTCAGTGGCGGCTATGATTGCGGAGAGGCTAAAGGCTGGTTTGCTGATAAAGGCAACGGATCAAGAAGGCATCTACACTAAAGACCCCGACAAGTTTCCTGAAGCAACAAAAATTGACAAATTAAGTTTCAAGGACTTGTTCACTCTCTTTGAAGAAGACAAGCACAAGGCTGGGATACAGCAAATTCTTGATCCAGTGGCGGTTCGAATTCTCCAAAAAAGCAGAATCAAGACTGTTGTGGTTAACGGGTTCAAGCCAGAGAACATATTGTTGGTTTTGAAAGGGAAAAAAATCGGAACAGCAATTGGTTAAGTGGCTTCAGCGTCTGGTCAGCGTGATGATTTGTCTTCGTTTATTCTCACTACGTCCTCTAGTTGTGGGGTAGACACCTCAAAGAGAATCGAGTTTTTCTTGCCGATTATTCGGTGAACCGTTCTTGGAACCAAGGTTATGTCTTCTCCTTCCTTCAACGTGATTATTCTATCGCTTAGGATGATGTCCACTTGTCCCTTAAAGCAGTAAATCGTCTCCTTCTTGTCCTTGTGAAAATGCTGGGAAGTGTTGTGGTTTTCCTTTACGATTAAGATTTTTCCGCCGTACTCCTTCTCTTGGGCTATCCAGAGCTCCTTGCCCCAGTCCTTTAATACTTCCTTCAAGCTCAGCCTCCAATACAATGTTCTTACAATAAATTATGTATGTCGCATCTTAAAAAGAAGAATGTCAAACAAATCGTGCGACTAGAGAAATTTGCAGACAGAAGACTGTCTCTCTGCGTTTCCCTTTCTCGACTCCATCAGCGTGATCAACGTGTGCACGCAGGGCAGGAGATTGGCGCAGTCGAGGCACTCGTTTGGGATCACGATGTTCTTCCACGCAGCCTCCTCCTCGAGGACCTTTGGGAGTTCGGGAGTTTTTGGTGGGCTGTCTATTGGACTGTTTTTGAACCCATCGGTTTTCATCTCCTCTCTGAAGGCTGCGACCAGGTCTCTTTCGTCTACGTCGATTTTGGATAGGCAGTATGGGCAGGCGTAGTAGGTTTCTGAGGAGTCGCTGCTGTTGTTGGTTAGTGCGAGTGGGTGTGAGAAGGGGTGGCTGCATTGGATGCATAGGTATTTGTTCATTTGTTAGAGTCTCCGAGCACGTGTTTAACATATATTGAATATTACTATATGATATACTTTTATTCCGAAACCAAAATATATCGAAAAAGAAATACCTTCACGCGCTTGGCTTATTCCCTTAGCTTTTTCATAGTCTCTTTTATAATTGAGACCGAGTTCTCAAAGCGTCTCCTTGTCGAAGGCGTCAACTTGAGCTCCAGAATTCTTTCGACACCATTCCTTCCGAGGACAACCGGCACACCAATCGAGACATCGGAAAATCCGTACTCGCCCTGTAGATACGTGGAAACACCCATCACCCTGTTTCTTCCCCTGAGAATGGCGTCTGTCATGATCGCAATGACAACCGCTGGCGCATAGGTTGTTGAACCCTTCAGTTGGATGACATCAGAACCAGAGGTCACTGTCAGGTTTACTATCTTCTCGATTTGCTCCTTTCTGAGCAGATTCGTTATTGGTATCCCCGAAACAGAGGCGTGTTCTACGAGTGGAACCATGGAGTCTCCGTGTTCCCCAATGACTAATGCGCGGACGTCTTCTCTGGAAACGTTCAGTTCCATTGCGATGTAGGATCTGAAGCGCATGGTGTCGAGGATGTTTCCCATCCCGAAGACTCGGTTTCTCTCGAAGCCAGATTCCTTGAAGGCTACATATGTCATGACGTCGACTGGATTTGTCACGAGCATGAGCTTGCAGTCGGGAGCGTACCTCACAACCTCCCTCACTATGGACTTGACTATCTTTGCGTTTTTGTTCATAAGGTCGATTCTCGTCGTTCCTGGTTTTCTTGCTTCTCCCGCCGCCACGACCACTATTTCTGAGCCTTCCATCTCGCTGAAGTCGTTTGTTCCTCTGATTTTTCCGTCGAACTCTATGGCGGGTGCGGCTTGCATCATGTCGAGTGCTTCGCCCTTAGCCACACTTTCCATGACGTCTATTAGGACGACGTCGCTGACTCTGTACCTTAGGATGTTGAATGCTGCGGTGCTTCCTACTTTTCCCGCGCCGACTATGGTGATCATGGTGATCCTGTGTGAAGTTATCTTATTTTTAGTTCGAGGCTGGTCATGTCGCCTTTTTTGAAGCCCATTTTGCTGAAGAATCTGAGGAGGTTCCAGTCGTTCCATCTCACCAGCGTGTAGACGACGTTTACGCCTTCTATCTGGGTTTCTTTAGCTTCTGGCTGAGCCTCCTTACCACTTCTCTTGAAGTTTTCGATTAGTCGTTTGAAGAGGGTTTTTCCTACGCCTTGACCTTGGTAGTCTGGGTCCACGCCTATCGTGTCGATCCATCCAACGGTGTCGGGTACTCCAAACTCCCATCCGCTCACATAGCCTAGTATGAAGCCTACAACCTTACCGTTTACTTCTGCGACTAAGGAGGGTCTCGGATAAATGTCAGCGTATCCGATTTTTCTTCTCCAGTATTCACGTCTCGCTTTTCCGAGGATTTTTCTGTCGATCTCCACTACAGCGTCTAAATCGTTTTCTGTGAGGGCACGGATCTTTAATCCAGCTTTCATAGAAACTCTCCTATAAGCACATTAAGGATTTCTAAACATAAATATATTCACAGCAATATCGTCGCTTTGGAAAAAAATAATAGAAACGAAGAGTTGATGTGTAGAACAAAGGCAGCGGTCGCCAAGCCAGGTCAAAGGCGAAGTCATCTATTAGTTTGCTTATTATCCTATTAGTATGAGTGAGAGAAAAATTTTGTGTTGGGTTGTGTCCGTGGCTGTTTGTGTTTTGGGTTTTGTTTTGGGTTTGGTTGTTGCTTTAAGTTGTGTTTGTGCTGGGTTTGGGGTGGTTTATTATGTTGTTATGGGTGATTTAATGGGTAGTACAGGTTTACTCGGCTTTGATGAACTTCTTGAGCAACTCTAAATCTTCTGAAAGTTTCGGAAGGTATTTTTTGGCACGGTATTTGAGCATTTCGTGGAATTTTCCCTTTGTTTTTTCACCTTTAAGCCATTTTTGAATGTGTTGGCGTTCTCGGTCTGTTAGTATTCTTTGTCGCATGGTTCTACTGTTATAGTAGAAAGTGTTATAAAGGTTTACACTACTGTTATAGTAGAGTGGAGCGGTATGCCAACAAGAGTTAAGGCTGGAGGCATCGTTTACCATCAACCTGGGAGGGAACTTGACGAAGAGGTTGCTCTTCTGCTCGGTCTTCATGTTGGCGATGGGTGGCTTTCTGACAAATGGGGCATTGCATGTGAGCCTAAAGATAAGTCAATGATTATTAGGGTCACTCATCTTGTTAGAGACGTTTTAGGCGTTGAACCAATAAAGCCCTGCCAATGTGCAGCGGGAAAAGCGATTATGATTAGGAGTGGGCAAAGACAAGCCTTAGATTTCTTTAGGAATTATGGTCTTCCGCAAGGCAGAAAAGCAGGAAAAGTTCGCGTTCCTCAGCTGATTCTTGAATCAAATAATGATGCTTTAATCAAAGCTTTCTTGTGTGGTTTGTTTAGCACAGATGGTTGTTTCAGTTTTCAGGTTGATCGGGGTCCTCGTGTTGAGATTCAAGTTAAGAGTGAGAAATTGAGAGACGATTTTCTTGACTTGGCTGATAGGCTTGGTTTCTCATTTCGTTCCTATGCTTATCTTCCACCAAGAGGCAAGAATAAGGCTCCTCTTCAGGTCGCATACACAACGCAGACGAAGCAGGTAATTAGATGGA
>Ga0315314_1000333_pt1 | contig 57693 bp, 65 predicted proteins | sample TDP9_MG_FD_203631 | JGI IMG/M metagenome (GOLD analysis project Ga0315314, IMG submission 203631) | Freshwater sediment microbial communities from Lake Towuti, South Sulawesi, Indonesia - TDP9 | ecosystem: Environmental > Aquatic > Freshwater > Lake > Sediment | place: Indonesia: South Sulawesi... | reverse complement strand
GCTTCATGGGAAGGTTATGTGATCGAGGAAATCATGCGGGCGGTCGAGCCGGATGAAAGCTATTTCTGGGCCACGCACAACGGCGCGGAAATCGACCTTATTTTAAATAAGCACGGCCGGCTTTATGCCGTCGAGTGCAAATGCGTGGACGCGCCAAAGCTGACACCTTCCATGCGAATCGCCATGGCGGACTTAGGCCTATACGGCATGGCGGTCGTCTATCCAGGGCAAAAGACTTATTCGCTGGCAGATCGGGTGAAGGTCGTCCCCCTGGATGCAGCGGTCAGGGGAATGGCTGGCCTTTTTCCCCAGTAATCGAAAAGCAGCGAATTTTCGGACGGCAATTCGGGTTTTTCACTCGAAGAGGATCAATTTACTCCTGGAATTTCGGTATCCAATTCCAAAGTGGGCCTTGCGTCCCCTTCCATAGCGGCATCCTTTCTCCGGTTGATTTCCAGGACTGGGGTGATCTCCAAAACCGAGGTTTCCGCTTCCTACCGGCATATCTCTCTGAAAATCCTGTCGGGGAAAAGGGGACGAGAAAGGGCCGTTCGTGCTGAAATTGCCTGGTGATGCGGCCAAAGTAATTAAAAAATTATCGTCTCACAAAGTTAAGCACGTTCTGCACGGATGTCCCCCACAAAATGACAAATGAAGATGTGACCCCAAATTCCTCTGATTCGACCCGGAATAGACCGGCCAGATGTAGCCCGGAATATAATGTCGATTTGCTCTTGCCATTGGCTTCGAGAAGAAACAGCGTTTTTGCCCCTGAAAAACTCATTATAGGCCCATTTTAGAGGGCAAATTTAGCAGAACTCCGTGCCATATCAGACACTTAGCTCGGCCCGACCCCATCCGAACCGAGATCGCCGGATATCTTGGGGTGAATACGTCCAGCATCAACCGTACCCTAGCCCGAATGGATGAGTTGATCGCCAAATAAATTATGCGCTGTAAGAATCAATGTCCCCAAAATTCACTGGGGCAGGACTTACACTTGCAAGGTTAGGATACTTTAAGGGCTGCACGAAGGTGTGATCCCAAATTCCCCAAGGCGACGAACCTAACCCCCAACTCGCTACCAGTCCAGTGCTATGCGGGCACAAGGGCGCGAACGTGAAGAATCTCCTCACGGTACATCGGACGTATGTCTGCTTCGGACAGTGTTACCACGGCAACGGTTTTGCCTTCGCCCGTGACAAATTCCACTTCGAAGGTCTTCCCATCCGCGTAGCAATGAACCACTGCACCAACATCACCCACTTTGAGACAATATGCTTCCAAATCCCGCGCCAGTACGACAGTATCGAGTTCTCGAATCATTTTGTATCACTCCTACTTTTACTCAATCGGGTATGCCGTGACAAATCGAGGATTTTCTTGCTCGGTTTCTATAATCCATATCGTACGCAGTCGGACGACACCTCCTCTGGGTGTTTTCATCGAACCATCAACGATATACTTTGCTCCGTGTGGAGAAGTGATGAAGTCTCCTACTCCTTCTGTCCGTGCAATTGCCAATAACCCTTCCTCCAATTGCGTGACATTAGTTTCGTCAAAGCCAAGCGCGCTAAAGAACTTGGCTTTTGACTTCCCGACAGCGTGGGTCTCTGAGAGTAGATAATTCATTAGTTTGCCTGGGGGAATGTAAGCCTTGGCCTTCTTCGGAAGTTGCATCGAAGCCTTTTGTATTCATCACTTACCGAGTTACTATTCGAATTTTAGACCAAATTTAGCAACCCGTCAATGATGATCGACACGCACCCACCCAAGGGGTCTCGCGGCCAAGCAGCTCCCCTCAGGTCCCCCAGCCACATTTTGACGATCTTCAGCCTTTAAAATAAAAAGCAAGAGAGCTCCTAAATTCCTCGACTGGCCCCCTTTTCACCAAATTCTGATATATTCTTGTAATAGACTGCCAGTCCAGCCCCGATGAGAGAATATCATTTCCAACAAACAAAATGACAAATGAAGATGTGACCCCCATCCCCCGACCCCATCCACCCCTTTAGGGTTTACCCCCTTCTCCATCAATCTCCCCTTGGAAATAGGCGTAATTTTTGGTAAATTGGCTTTAATGAAAATCAAAAAGACTGCTCTGACTCCAAGAAGGGAAACTTCAGGAAAAAAAGAGAGGTTCGTGGTAAAATTAATAAATTACTCAAGCGGAGGGGGGAGATGGCCTTGAAGAAATCCGAAAGGAAGGTATTGGAAATTTTTCGCGAAAGGCTTCAGGCTTCGCTGCAGGACCCGGCCGCCGAAATAAAGCTCTTCGGGTCCAAGGCAAGGGGGGATAACCGGGAGGACTCTGATGTGGATGTACTGGTAATCGTCTCGAGTGAAGACTGGCGATTAAGTGATAAGGTTTATGAAATTGCCACGGATCTGCTGCTTGAAACCGGTGTCTCTATATCACCCAAAATCATCAGTGCAAGACAATATGAAGAGCTTCTCGGGGAAAATGCCCCTTTTATCAGGAACGTAATCCGCGACGCAGTTCCACAATTCTCACCGCTGAACACAGATCCTGCTGTTTTGCAGATGGCCCGAAATGAGGAGCGAATTCTCTTAACCCATGACCTTGATTTCGGGGAACTCATTGCGGCGAGTGGGGCCAATACTCCTGAGGAAAAAAACCGGATAATAGCCCTCCTGGACAGCGTTGCCGAAAAGTCACTTAGCGAGGGGCCACCTTTTAGCAATCGGGAACATGACCGATACCTTCAATGAATCCCCCCTGGTTACTTAAACTCTTCCCCCTTTATATTCTTGTGGCATCCAGCTCCTGCTTAATCTGGTTCGCCAGCCAATGGCGGAGGAGGGTTTGGTAAGGGATAGACTTCATGGTGGCCAGTTTCCGGATTGCTCTAATCTGCAGAGGATCCATCTTAATTGTAACATTCTGAAGTTTTCTTTTCCGTTTTCCTGAAAAAATATCCCGCAGGAGTTGATCGTCCAGGCTGAATTCGACGGGTTCTTCTAAGAGTTCGTCGAGAATGTTTATGCCGTCATAATAAGCAGCCCAAGCCTTTGCCTTACGCTTTTTCTTTTTCATAATTTTCTACCTTCTGTGCCTTTTATAATATTTAATTTCCGCTACCTTCATATCCCAACTGGTAATCGGGCGAACGACACCCTTTTCTTTTAACTGAAAAATAACTGTCAAATATCTTCCTGAACTGGTTGGACCAAAAGCGGCATAATGTCCCTTCTTCGTTCGCCTAAAAAGAGGCTTGTTAGCAAATACCTCTTCCACCTCTTCCGGCTCAATCCCATGACCAAGTTCCAAATGGATTACATTTCCCTCATCCCATTCAAAATCCGAAATCCGCAATTCGGCCTCCCTGAAAAGTCATACTTAGTATGACAAATTCTCCCTCTAATGTCAAGGCCCTCCTGCCAACTGCCCCCCCAGTTTTTATGTCCAGTGGCGGGGCAGGTCATGTCTCTTTACATTTACTCATCTTCGATTCACAAGCCTACTTTTGCTCGATTAGTGCACTCCAAACTGTCAAGGATCAACAGCCTGTTGACAATTGACAAAACCACAATTCCATTGTGAGAAGGGAACATTCGTGCTGAAATTGCCCGGCGATGCGACCCCCAAAATTATCGTCTCACAAGGTCAAGTACACCTTGCACAACGCCCCCTCTTTCACACTGAGGTGATACTGGCGCTGCCCTTCTCGACAGCGCCGGATCTCAAGGATTATTTGCCCTTAGGCACGACGTTTAAAATCAATTCAGAAACAAAGTCCCCCTTTTCCCTGTTTTGATCTTGACAGAGGCGCTATTTATCGGCATAGTATATTAGGTTTTTGTCTTTCCTTTGGAGGTGATAGCATGACCCAATTCCTTATCGAAGTACCTGATCCGGTTGCGGAACAACTCCGCCGACGTGCCGAAGGGCAAGGGCTCACGGTTTCCCAATATCTGGCGAACCTCCTCTGCCGAGAGCTGAGCGAAGAGTGGCCTCCCGGGTTTTTCGAGGAGGTGGTGGGAGGCTGGCAGGGAGAAGCGCTGGAGCGGCCTCCACAAGGAGCCTATGAAAATCGTGAGCGCCTCTAATGTACCTGCTTGATACGAATGCTTGCGTCCGGATCCTCAATGATACCTCGCCAACGCTGGTGCACCGTCTGGCCAGCCAAGCTCCCTCCGAAATTCGACTCTGCTCGATTGTTAAAGCCGAATTATTCTATGGCGCGCGGCTCAGCCAGCGTGCACCGGAAAACCTCAAACTCTTGGCTCACTTTTTTGCTCCCTTTGTCAGTCTACCCTTCAATGATCGCTGTGCCGAGCAGTACGGCCAGATTCGGGCGGAGCTGGCGCGGGCTGGGACGCTTATCGGTCCAAATGATCTCCTAATTGCCGCTATCGCGCGGGCATACGACCTGACCTTGGTTACTCATAACGTGGAGGAGTTCGGCCGAGTCGATGGCCTGCGCCTGGAAGACTGGGAAAAGTAGGGGACTAATTTTTTGATTTTTCAAGCGGTTATATCCCAATAAAATCCATTTGCTTCCTTAATTATTTACCCCGGTCCGACCCGGAATAGCCCAAGAAAAGTAACCAGGCCCTCATTCTATCGGCTCGTGATATGACGGACGCTGAAAGGAAAAGATATGAAAAGAAATAGGAGCTCCATGTCCAAGGCGATTTCGTATAAAGAAATTGGAGAATACTGGGACGTCCATGACCTATCTGAATTCTGGGGGAAAACCAAGAAGATAAAATTTGATGTTCAGATCGAATCGGAAGTAACTTACTACCCGATTGAAAAAAGTCTCTCTGAGAAGGTCCAATCTGTTGCCAAAGAACAGGGTATATCTTCGGATAGGCTCATCAATCTTTAGATGCAGCAAAAACTTCAAGAAAAGCCTTCCCGTTAGAATCGCCTAAATAATTCGATATCCCACCTTTCACACTTAGGTGAGATGGCACTGCTCTATTAGACAGCGCCGGATCTCAAGAATTATTTCCCCTTAGGCACGAAGTCTAAATTCAATTCAGAAACAACATCCCCCTTTTCCCTGCCCCCTCTTTCCACTGAGCCCTGTAAAACTTTACATTTTTGGCAAAAGTTGTATAATTTTTAGAAGGAGAAATTCGATATTGCAATATAATTTTGAGTGGGACCCCTTCATATTCGAATGATTTCAGCTCGAAAAGCAACCAGGAAGGAAAGAAAGCAATACGCGGAAGGTGCTTAATGAAAAGGGAATACGATTTTTCGAAAGGCGAGCGGGGTAAATTCTACCGGCCGGGGGTAAAGTTGAATTTACCCATCTACCTGGAACCGGATGTTGAAGCATTTGTTCGGAAATGGGCGAATAAGAAAAAAGTTGAAAGGCAGAAAATCGTAAATAAATGGCTGCGCAACAATATTGAGACAGTCAAGTCTGTTTTGTGATTATCATTTTTCCCCATTTCCCAAATACCTTGGCCCATATGAAGCAGAGCGTGTGCCCGTTTTCGCGAGGGCACTTAAGAACCACCCTCCCCCCTTCGATTCTTCTCCCATTTTCCACCCTTGATGTTCTTGATTCACCTACTTTTTGCAATCTTTCTCGGTAAGTTCCATTTGGGCATGCGTGCCCTTCGTCACAGGTAAACAGGCAACTTCTGGGGCCGGACTTACACTTACAAGATAGCGTGCTTTGAGGGCTGCGCGTAGACCCGACACTCAAATGACACGAGTTATTTATTCAAGGGCTGCCTTGTTCCCTAGAAATTTATAATTTTATGGACGTCCCCGATCCCGAACGCGGCATCCCTCCGAGATTTCCTTCCGTAAGTTCACTCAGAAACAACGTCCCCCTTCTTACTCGATGTCCCCCACAAAATGACAAATGAAGATGTGACCCCAAGACTGACCAGCGGTTATCCCCACCGGTTCTATGCAAAGAAAGTTGCCGATCAAGCATTGGTTGCCGCCGAAAAAATTTTTGTGACCATCCGAGATCATTTCCAGGCAGCAGGGGAAACCGAAATTTTCCAGATTGATGAGGAAGAAAACATCTGACCCCATTTCCCTTCTTGCTTTTTCTCCACCAATTTAGTAAACTTGAAGTGAAACAGAGAATCCGATATAATAAATCGGGTGAAATCTTGATACGTGCTGAGCTTTTATGGGATGATGATACGATCGAACATATTTGGAAAAAACATCATCTCAGCATTGAGGAAGTGGATGAAGCCTTCCATGACTCCAACGCGCTTATTCATAAAGGAAAGCATGGACGCCAAGTGGTTTATGGACAGACAGAAGGAGGGAGATATTTAACCATTATTGTCAAATTTGAGAGTAGACAGGTTGCATGGCTTGTCACCGCAAGACAGATGGCTGATTCAGAGAGACGCCGATATAAGAGGAGATCCAAATGAGAAGATTGAGACGACTAAAACCTATCCCTAAGTTTCGTTCAAAAAAAGAAGAGCGAGAATTTTGGGACACTCACGATACAACGGAGTATTTTGATGAAGAGAGTCTTGTTAGATTGGCTCCTCATATCAAGAACGTAGATTTGATTCATGTCTATGTGGCTCCTGATGGCACCCGATATATCATGATTCCTGAAGAAATGAGGAAAGCCAAGGCCCAAATAGGCAATTCAAGAAAGAACGCTTTTCTTGCTGCTACTTAGATTCTTCTTATAAACTAAGGGTATCCAAAAAGGTCGTCATTGCATTTTTCCCCCCACCCCACCCTTTCCCAGGACAACGCGGGATCTCAAGAATTATTTGCCCTTAGCCACGACGTTTAAGTTTAATTCAGAAATTGTGTCCCCTTTTCACTTACTTTTTTTCTTTATCGGCATCAATTTATAATTTTATGGAGATCCTCCTTTTCCCTACCTTTTTCGGGCCATTTTTTTGCAATATCAATTACTTACCCCGGTCCAGCGCGAAATAGAACGGAATGGAATTGGGTCTTTTGACAAAAGCCCTGGTCTGTGATAAATTTTATAAAAAGATTTATCCATGAGGGGGAGCAAATTTCATGGAAAAGATAAAATCCACCATGCAGATACTCGAGAAAATAGAAGCGATAGAGAAAGATGTAATGGATTTAAAATTAATCGTTCTTAAAAAGCTTGCGCCCAGCGGCATGAAAGTTATTTCCCTGAAGGGAATCCTCAAAGGTGTACAAGTTACCGACAAAGATATTGCCACCGCCAGAAAATCCCTTTACAGCAAAATAAGATTATAGATAATGTTATGAGCGCTGTGACGGATACCCATGCCCTCCTTTGGTGGTTCACGGAGAGCCCGAAATTGGGAGCAAGAGCCTTCCAATGTTATGAAAAATGCGAAGCGGGAGAATTTATTATCCTTATCCCAACCATTGTCATCGCCGAAGCACTCAGCATATTTGACAAGAAACGAATCTTATTTGATTTTAAGAGATTATTCAAGCATATCAATGAGAGCGAAAATTTTGTTCTGGTTCCTCTTGATTATCCTATCCTTCAACAAATGGTTGATTTGAAAGATATGCCCGAACTCCATGATAAAATTATCCTATCGACCGCCAAGCACCTCGACCTTCCAATCATTACAAAAGACAAGCGCATGCAAGATTTCCCAAATGTCAAGACAATCTGGTAAACAGAGCCAACTTTTCGGATCAGGATCGACCCGACGTTGCGGATAACCTTTTGACCTCCAGCTGATGTGTGGTTAATGGTTAAGGTGTCAGGCCTTGACGATTGACAAAATCACAACTCCATTGGGAAAGGGGGATGTTGGTGCTGATATTGCCTGGCAATGCGGCCCCCAAAATTCTCGACTCTAAAGGTCAAACACCTTCTGTACGATGTCCTCTTTTTCACACTGAAGTTAAACTGGTGCTTCCATTCTTGACAGCGCCGGATCTCAGGAATTATTTGCCCTTAGGCATGACGTTTAAATTCAATTCAGCGGAGAGGCCCCTTTTTCACCAAATTGAATTATTGGTGAGTAGGCCGGGCACTCCGGGCGTTTCAGGTGGAGGTTTGTTTTCTCTGTTTCCGCCTGGTTTCCCGGCGGTGCCACAATATTTCAACCAGCGACCCGTTGCCTCCCGGCCCCTCGCAGAACCGGACGTGGTGCGTTACACCATCCGGCTCCCAGTCTGAGTCATCCACTGAGGTTGGGGATAAAGATTGTGAACAATGCGAGGATAGGGCATCCGGCTGGATATGATCGGCCAGAACCGTGCCCACGAGATAGAACGACGTTGACTGCGTCGGTTGAGCCATTTACAAAGGAGCCTGCAGCAGCGGAAGAAGTAATTCCGCAGACTTCGCGTGTTCCCGCTGACCCCGTAGTATCGAATATGGCCCCGGAGATGAATCTCCACATGCGCCATCATGGCTCTGCCTCCCTCGACCCTCATGGCCCGCAAACGTTGGTTCAGCAATTTCAGCTTCTTGCAGAACCGCTTCCCCTCCGTCTTGCGACCCACCACGAAGTGTCCTCGACGGCTACGGCTGACAAAGTGCGTGAACCCCAGGAAGGAAAAGGTGGCGGGGCGCCGCAACCCATCCCTCCGACATTCCCGCTCGGCCTCACTACCGAAACGCAGCACTGACGTTTTCCGAGGCTCTACCTCTAAGTCAAAAGCCGCCAACCGTTCTCCTAACTCGGGCAGGAATCGTCGGGCGTCCTCCTCATCCTCGAAGCACGCGAGGAAATCATCCGCAAAACGTACTAGGTACACCCTACCCCGGCATGACTTCCCAAAGCGCCTCTCAAACCAGAGGTCCAGAACATAATGGAGGTAAATGTTGGCTAGTACGGGAGAAACCAGGCCACCTTGGGGCGTCCCTTCCTCACCCGCACTCACCACTCCGTCCTCCATTACCCCTGCCTTGAGGAACCGCCGAAGGATGCGCAGAAACCTCGGGTCGGCTATACGGTGCTCCAGGAAGCACATCAAATGGTCATGACTGACATGGTCAAAAAACCCTTTGACGTCCGCTTCCACCACCCATTGTGTATGCTCGTTGGTTATGATCTCCGCTACCCGCCGTAACGCATCATGCGCGCTTCGTCCCGGACGGAAACCATACGAGCACTCACAAAACTCCGGTTCCCAGATCGCCTGCAAGATTAGGCTAAGCCTGTCCTGTACGATCCGGTCCTCGAAGCTGGGAATCCCCAACGGGCGATACCGGCCATCCCCTTTGGGAATGTACACCCGCCGCACCGGCTTAGGCCGATAGCTCAGACGGCGTATCCGATCGCTCAAATCAGCCAGCCGCTCTTCTAAACCCCTCGCATAGTCCTCCTTTCTTATCCCATCCACCCCGGGCGCCTTGCTTCCATCCTGGCGCTCGAAGCTGGCACGCAAACCCTCCGGGTCAAAGAGCAACCCCATTAACGAGGTAAAACGCTCCCCCCGAAGCTCCCGCGCCCTCTGTGTGAAACGAGCAAGTCTTGTGGTCATGGTCTCAATCCGCTCTGTGTCGGGCCATGTTTCCCTTACCCGTTCTCCCAAACCGGCACCCCTTTGCTCCACCCGCGTTACCAGGCTTCAGCGCTCCTATGGGTGCCTCCGACTTCCGGCAGCCTCTGCCCTCTTCCTCGCTTCTTACACTTGTCCGAGGGTGCGTCTCTCCTTCCAACACCGACTGCCGGATCTCCCTGGTTGCCACATAGTCTCCATGTGAGGCTCGACGCGGCCTAAGACCCCGGGGCGGTTCCTTGCACTCGCCATCCTGCACAAGGCACTGTCGCCTGCTGGTCCCTTAAATACCATCGGCCCATCCCTATTACGGACTTTTCGGGGCTCAACACCTTCACGGTCAGCATTACCTGTTACCGTTGCACCTCGCCTCCTTTCGCGCCTACGCATCAAGCACAGTGTTACCACCGCACCTGCAAGGCTCGATTCCAGGCCCGTGGCTAACGGTTACCTGGGTAGGCTTTACACCTACAAGTCGATTAGACCCGACCACGGGACCATGCGACCTTGCCAGGCCGCGACTAAGGGCGTCCCCCTTCTCACACACGATCCTCATTGGCATGGGGGTCAACCCGTGAAAACAGAAAAATTCCTCAATTCACGGACTGAACCCCATTACACCATATTCTTATTCACTAATTACCAACCCAATTCCGAGTATACTCGCGGAATACAAATCCAAAGCCTCCTTATCTTAAGCTCTTCCACAGCATCATTGGCTTACGAGCGACCATCGCAAATTTCCCCGACATCTCCTTCTTTCCCTCCTGCGAAGGGGAAGATGTCTCCATAGTAATTCAATTTAGTCAACTACGTCCCCTCTTTTCATTTCCCCTTTTACGAAGAAGTTGCATTTGAACCTACGTCCCCACCTAATAATTGCCTGACCCCCGACCCATCAAAATGGGAAGCCAGGTAGGCGGGCAAAGCAAAACATGTAAAAATTGGTATTATGTCCCCGGAATCAATCGGGACGTAGGTTCTGAAGCAACTTGCGAAATCCGCTCCCAAAAGTCCCATAAAATAAGTTGTCTCAGAACCTACGTCCCCCTCCTTGACGAGATTTCCTTCCGTAAGTTCACTCAGAAACAACGTCCCCCATCTCCATTACTACTTCATTCCATACGTATTTTTTATTTGCGTATCGGTTTGAAAAGAGCCCCGATAAAATCGGAGCTCTCTCGGTTAAAGGATCACTTAATATTAGCTCCGTAGCCACTAGGTGCGACCAATACCTCCCACATGTGTTCGCCACCCACGACGCCCTGTGAGAAAATAACTTCAAATTGTCCCCATATTGGATACCCACCCTCTCGCCAATAGGGACTATTTTCAAGTTCGCGACCAACCCAAATAATTTTGTAGTGCCAAACTTCTCCCGAACCGCCCGGAACCATACCGTTCCATTCATTATCTACCCAAGCATCGGGGCCCCAGTCAGCGCCATGAAAGCGGGCGTCATCCCACCCCTTTGACCATTTCATCACCAGATGATCATTCGTATAAGTAGGATCGCCCCAAACTGTTCCGTCAAGGTTTCGGTCCACGCCATCGGCCTTTCCGACGAAGATTCTGGCTTTATAATTATAGCCAAATTCATCAAAACCGCCCGCTGTTGCTGCAGGCACAGACATCAGCAAAGCTGATAGAATCACCAAGCCTGGCATCATCAATCTTCTCATTTCTCATACCTCCTTTTTAGATTTTAACAACACGAAGTAATTCTTGGCCGGTTCTTATGAAATGGATTCATCTTCCTTGTAAATTTAGAAATCCATCCATTTTATTCACCTCACGCGGGACACCACCTCCTTCCAGGCCGGCAGGCAGGAAGAAAATCAACCCGTTCGACTCCCCGGTCTGTCCCTCGACTTTGCTCGGGATGGTGAGCTTGCCGAACCAAAGCCCGGGGTATTCCTTTCGATAAACTCAAGGACCCGAGTCACAGCCGGGGGGCTCAGGGTTGATACTGCACTTCGGTAAACTCAGTGTCCCGAGCCTGCCGAGGGAAGCGGCGCTTTTAACCCCGATTTGAAAATCGGAGTTTGCCTTCGACCCGAGCCCCTCGATTGAACTCAGGGCCTTGAGCCTGTCGAAAGGCTCAGGCCGAGGGTGCGCCGTCGAATGTATCAAAAACCTCCTCTCTCTCGAAGAAATGAGGTCTTTCTGGCTCTCCCCAAACCATCTTACCAACCTCTGTGGGTTAGAAATGAGCAAGAGGTTAAAAATCAATTGGGACGCAGATTTTCACAGATAACTACGGATAAATATTTTCTTTTTCATTTATCCTGACAATCTGTGTTTACCCTGTTAGATATTAAACATCTAACAGGGTGAATCCGTGTCCAAAAAGCAAAAAAATCAAAGCTCAGGGGGATTTTATCGCAAGGAAAGCAAGGTCAGGACCGGTGTGCGACTTTCTTATAATCGGTTGGAGTTCTGATGAATTCTATCCCCTGCTTAAGAGTTGCATTTATTTACCATATTGCTAAAAATGTCAATGAGAAAATGGTTTTAAATTTTTTACAACTAAAGTCCTACGAGTCATAAATTCGGTAACGAATTTATTCCCTCAGGACTTAGTGCCGTCGGCCGTAATTACGAATCGAGGCACTAAGTTTTAAGAATTATTTAGCCACAGAGGGCACAGAGATCACCGAGATATATTGAACCTCTTTAAAACAAAAAAGAATTTAGGACACGGATTCTAACGAATAAACCAGATATGCTTCTTAACAGAAATTTGAGAATTTGAGCGCTTGTAATAGAGAGAACCCGGAGAAGAAACCTGGTTAAATTTTATAAAAAAGATTTTTGCCTTAAAAGAGAAAACCGAAGGGCACAATATATGCGAAACGCAGATACTGACCTATTTACGGGCACCGAATAAGAGAGTGGGCCTGCTTGACTCTTCCTTCTTCAATTGGTATATTGTTTTAGGTTAAATTATTACGTAACCCAAGCCTCTCACCCCTAAAAGCGAGGGTAAACAGGGCAGATGTCTTCTTGTGGGGGGCGAGAAAGGCGGACGGGTAGAGGAAGGAGTTGCCGATGTCGATAGTTAAGACCGAGTACGAACATATTGCTATTGGCGAAGACGGTATGCCCGTGATAGCTGGCACCATGATGAAAGTGATAGAACTAGTGACGGAAAAAATTGCCTATGGCTGGAGTCCCGAAGAACTTCACCTCCAGCACCCCTATCTGACATTGGGCCAAATCCATTCGGCCTTAGCTTACTACTGGGATCATGAAGGGGAACTTAACCAGGACATTGAACATCGCCTGGAGCAGGTGGAAGGAACACGCCGAGCACTGAAACCTTCTCCCTTGATAGCTCGATTAAAATCCAAAGGGTTGCTGTAATGGCCGTTGCCCTTTACATGGACGCCCATATACCCAGAGCTATCACAGTGGGGTTACGCTTGCGCGGTGTTGACGTCTTGACTGCCCAAGAGGATAATGCGGCTACTTTACGTGATCCTGCGTTACTAGATCGCGCAGCTACTCTCAAGCGGGCGCTGTTCACCTTCGACGATGATTTGCTGACTGAGGCTATAAGACGTCAGCGAGAGGGTGTTTATTTTGCGGGAGTGATCTACGCGCATCCAACGAGTGCTTCGATCGGAGCTTGCATTCACGATTTAGAACTGATTGCTCGGGCAGCGGAGTTTGAGGATTGTGTCAATCAGGTAGTGTTTCTGCCGCTTTAAGGATCATATGACAGGATGGCGCGCATGTTCCTGGGCTCTTAAAGACATCGGTAAGCTGAGAGGGACGACCAAGCTCTTTTCTCCGACTGCCTGATTGATCCTTTTATTCGGCCTATTGGAGGGGATTCGTTATGGGACACAAAATTGTAGAAGCAATCATTGAGGATGGACAAATAAAGCATGTAGAAGGGAAACTACCTGAGGGAAAAATCAGAGTTCATCTGATTTATGACACGGAAGAAGAACCTGTGAATGGAAAAGAATTGGCAAGAATATTGAAAGAAACTGCGGGTATTTATAAAGAGATTGATGCCCGGGAGGAAGCCCGAAAACTGAGGGAGAGTTGGAAGGGATTACAAATCGCTACTGATTTTATCCGTGAACTTTCGTTGCAACAAAATTTTCAAATATCCATCAGTGCTGTCCAAATTAGATAGAAGATTTATCCATGGCTGTCGAATTCATTGCCTTTTCGGACATGGTTTTTCCTTCTCCATGTCCAGGTTGCCCCCCACTTGCTGTCCAATTTACGCCCACCCAGGCTTTCTATCAGGCCGTCGTCATTCCTGCAAAAGCAGGAATCCAGGCTTTTTTTAAACACATTCTGGATTCCCGCGTGCGCGGGAATGACGGATTAACAACTTTCCGAAAAACATAATTTGGACAAGACTGAATATCCATAATAACAAAAATTGAATTTCTTGGCTGGCAGGAACATACGGCTGAAGGATTTGCACAATGTCGAGAGCTGATCGAAATCGCCCGGGTTTACCCCTTGGATGAACCCATTGCTGAAAAAGCCATTGAGCTTAGGAGAAAATCGAATATTGGCTTAGCTGATTCCGTTATCGCCGCCACCGCGATTTTGAATAATCTCATCCTGGCGACAAGAAACGTCAGTGATTTCAGCACTGTAGAAGAATTAGAGGTTATGAACCCTTTAGGCAATGAACGATGAGCTGGATTGCCTAATCGCCATGAGCTGTTTTTTGACTTGTGTGGGCAGGGGCTCTTTAATTTTGCTATCGAACAATAAGGGGGTTGTGGAATGATTTAGCCACAGAGGCCACCGAGATATATTGAACCTCTTTAAAATAAAAATTCTGTGCGCCCTGTGCTAAAAATCCCCCCGTTCCCCCTTTTGAAAAAGGGGGTTGGAGGGATTCGTAAATGGGCATAAGTGTGGGCAGAGGGTCTTACTTCTTCCTGATCCTGAGTCATTTGCCTGAGCAGGTCACGGTGCCAAGTTTCGCCCGATGGGAGGGTGGGAATTCGCTCAATTAGCTGTTGATAGGGTATGCTCACAATTCCACTCCACATCGTTAGCCTGGATTAAAGATTTGCTGGCCATGTCGATATCAATTAAATCCACTAGACGATCCTCGACCATCTCTTCAACCGCCTTCCAGGCCTCCCAGTAGTCTACGCCCCCGACCAATCCGTCAACCGCAAGGTCTACATCCGATTCCAGCCCCCTTGTAAAATCAGACAAACTGTGGGATAATTTTTAAGTGAGACAAGTGACTCTTAATGAGAAAGACGTGATCATTTCAAAACTCAGGGCATTTTTTGAAATAAGGGAAGAGATCATGTTTGCCTACATCCACGGCTCATTTTCCGAAGGATTACCCTTTAGGGATATTGATGTTGCTGTGTATGTTGATGAGAAGGCTGTGCCCGAAGATGAAGCCATGGATTATGGACTAAGAATTTCTGCTCAGGGTGAGATGGAAACCAGAGTCACTCCTCTTGATGTCAGGGTAATCAATTATGCACCGGTGGGCTTTAAATATTATGCCACGAAAAGTATCCTGCTTTTCTCAAAAAATGAGGAACTGAGGTGTGACTTCCTCGAAGATACCTGGAAGATATATTTTGATCTCCTTCCAAAGAGAAAACAGATACTCTTAGATTTAGTAACGCCATGAGTGGGTACAGAGGGCTAAATGTTGAGCGTCTTAAGACCCTTTCTGAAGAGGTCAGAAAGGCACTGGATAGCCTTTCGGAATATGCCAGTATGCCCGAGGCGCAAATTCTTTCTAATAAAACAATCTTGAATGCTGTGAAATACAATTTCATCGTAGCCATTCAGGCCGTAATAGATATGTGTCACCACATTGTGGCAAGGCTTGCTGGAAAGGTTCCTGATGAATATGGAGAATGCTTCTTGATATTAAAGGACATGGACTATATTGATTCTGAATACGCTCTCAAACTTAAATCCATGGCAGGATTTAGAAATATCCTGATTCATCTTTATCATGAGGTCGACGACACACGGGTATACAGGCACCTGAAGGAAGATCTACAGGTGATAGAGGATTTCCTTGGGGTCGTAAAAAAATTAATCTCCTGAGATTCTCCACTTTCTTCTTCAATATTCCCAGAAATCTTGCTGTCTAGACCTGATTGCCTTTTGTAGACGCATAAATGGGTGACACCTCTCTCGCTTTTGACCAAAAATAGATTACGGTTGTCGCTATTACACACCACCCATAAAATTGGAATATTTTTAAAGAGTGACCTCATTCCTCTCTGAACGTTGAGAACTGACCCCTTTTCCTTAAAGGAATCTTGAATGTTTGACCCGAACCTCTTAGAGACTTTTGGATCTATGAAAGATGAAATCACGGAAGGCTCAAGCGAGATCACTGTATCTCCCAGGAGCCTTCAGGGCGATGGGCTTTTTTCTCCTTCATCCGAATAAGCCCAAGGTCGTCGCCAAATATGACCCTACCCTCAAGCATTTCACGATTGAGCTTTAAACGATCATTCTGCCCGCTTATTCTTCGATAGCAAGATTGGCCCCAATTAATCATGAAGTTAGTCAACAACTAAAGTACGTCCCCTCGCTTTCCCAAGGTAGATTTAACTTGCCAGCTTTCTTAAAATCGTATAATATAAATTTAATATTTCGGAGGAAATTCCTAAAAAATCAGAATGATACGTCTTCTTCAAGAAAAACGCCGTGCAATTGAAGCGCTTTGCCGGAAGTATCATGCCGCCAGGCTGGAAGTTTTTGGCTCAGCCGCCAGTGAAGATTTTTTCCCCGACAAATCGGACATTGATTTCCTCGTAAAATTTCAACCTGATTCTGACCTTGGTCCCTGGATGAGCCATTATTTTGAGTTTCAGAATGAATTGCAAGAATTATTGGGAGTTAAGGTGGACTTAGTGATGGCCTCTGCTTTGACAAATCCTTATTTCATTAGAGAGGTAAACCGGACGCGAAAGCTTTTATATGAAACAGAAGTCTCCCAAATGGATTGAAGATATTCGCCTATCGTCGGCATTCATTTTACAGGCTTCGGCAGGTAAGACCTTTCAAGATTATCAATCAGACCCACTGCTCCGGGCGGCCATCGAACGCCATTTCGAAATTATCGGAGAGGCCATGAATCGCCTGGTGCGCTATGATCCCGAAACGGCCGCCCGAATTGGAGATTACCCGCGTATTATCGCCTTCAGGAACTTGCTCATCCATGGATATGACGTGATCGACCAAGCCCAAGTATGGAAGGTCGTCCGCGAGCAGGTTCCTCTCCTTTTAGGAAAAGTTGAATCAATTCTACAAGGCATCTTAGACAAGCCCCTTAAAGATCAAGGATAATCTTCAACGCAATCGGTTTCCTTAAAGAGGAAAAGGCGTCAGGCCTTGAAGTGTGAATTAAGGTCGATAACTAAGATCTCTCTCCTCACCATTTCTATCTTTCTTAAGTTCTAAGAATGATTTAACCACAGAGGCCACAGCGCGGCATAGCCGCAACCAAAGACATTCGCCACAGAGCCCACAGAGGTCACAGAGAAATTAGCAAAAAACAACGAACAAAATCAAAAATATACATAAACCCGCTGGAAAATGCTTGCCAAAATTTCAAGACTTTGAAGGCAAGTAGTACAGGGCTATCGCCAAGGCCGGGGTGGTCACTCAGGATAAAGAACAATCCCTGCCTTGGCCATACGATCGAGAGTCATTTTCAGATTATCAGCTTCGTCTTCTGAAAAAACGTGCGGTTCCAGACCGCGCAGATTCATATGTTGTTTTACCAGCTTAAAGGCATCTTCTCGAGGCAAGCCGGCATAAATGACCATGAGATCTATGTCGCTGAATACAGTCTCTTTCCCCTCTGCCCAGGAGCCAAAGAGTACGACCCGCCTGAGCGTGAGTATTTCAGCCAGTCCCTGAACCCTGTCACGGAGAAGCTTAACCAGTTCGGGGAGCTTAAAGCGCGGATAGAAGACTTTTACTGAACCGGATAATACCTTCGGCATAGCTGATTAGTCGTTCCGCCTCATTTATCGTATAGCGTTTTCTTGGCGCCCCTGATGGATGAACATTGGGATAGCGGGTGGGTATATAAGCTTTATCCAGCTCGAGGGCGGAATTTCTCAGATCCGCGGATACTTCCCGGGTCTTGCCCAACTCCTCTAAAAGATCAGCCGCCGAATGCCCCCAAGCTTCGGCTCCCAGCTTTTGGAACACCGCTTTCAATGCTTTTTCGGCAGCCTGCTGAGAGGAAAAACAGGCCCAATCATAGAACCCCCCTTTCAGATCACTGCGGGCATGCTCCAAGTCGCCTTCAGCTTGATCCATCCAATCAGCACTTCGTTCCATTCTTTCAAACCCACCAATATCAATTCCCTAAAATTAAATCATTCTACCAGTTCGTCCTTTATTTTGGAAGCGAATTTCCCGGGCCCCCTGGGAAATGGGATCAATATGGTTGTCCCTGGTGTAAAGAGAAGGAGCGGAGAGGGAGCTTCCGGAAAAAACTACCTGATTTTAATTCTACTGGGCAGTGGTTGAAAAGTAAATGGTAAAGAAAAAAGTTGCTCGCGGGTACAGGGAAATTCATAGGGCGCTCTCGGGACGTCCATAAATTTATAAAATTCTATTTTATCAACTCATCTTGATACAAGCATAGGACATTACCCCCTTTTAATCCACCAGGAATAGAGAGAACCCGGAGAAGAAGCTCTGGTTTAAACCAACTGAATTTTCAAGGAGGGGCGCGTAGGGAAATGGGGTTAATCGTGAATTAAAATATCCCTCATTCCAGCAATTCGGCGCCAGGGAATTTCGGGATGCTGAGAACGAAGGTTCTCCGAGAGTTTTTTAGTCGCCTCACCGATGATTTCTAATTGTCGGATGACCGCGTCTTGCCAATGGCCCTCCTGCATGAAAACTTCTCTGCCAACAGAGATATAGGACTCTATCTTCAGAATACCATCCAAGATATGCCGCAGATAGACCAGGTCTGGTTTCATAGATTAATGGCTTCTCTGAGCACCTCATCGCGGAGGTATGGACTAAGAGACGGCTCCGTAACAACGTGCACTTTTCGGTTCAGAAGGTCCTCCAATTCCTGCTTGATGGCAACCAAGTCTAGCAAGCTTCGTCCCGCTTCGATTTCTAAAAGAATATCGATATCGCTCGACTCGGTGGCCGTCCCCCTGGCCATCGAACCAAACAGTCGAACATTCTTGCCACCATGTCGTTTAGCAACGTCCAGGATATCCAAGCGGCTCTTTTTTACTACATCATCGATTGTCATTTACTCTATCCCTTTAAAGATTATAATACAATATTCCTGCATTGCAGGCAATATCTCATTAAAGCTGAATGTATTGAATCGCCAATTGCGGCCAAGGTCGATTTTTCGAAAATTGCCAGCCCAGGAACCCTTCCAATTGGGGAAATGAGGGGAAAAAGCTAGGGAAAGGGGCCAGGAATGTGTGAGCGCGGGGGCAAGCAATCGTTATAATTTGCTGAATTGCGTTTTTTCCATTACGGTCCAGTGACTTTTTCAGGGTGGTCCCGCAACCACCCGGCAAAGGTGTCAACCAACCTTTGGATATCGATAAGGCGGTCCCGGCAGATGTTGTAAAGTTCCCGCTCGCCAATTTCATGATAAAAGTGAACCATCCGGTTCCGATAACCTGCCATCTCCGTGAGGATCCGGCCTTCTTCTTTCGATAACACTCCATTTTGGGTAAGCCCCCCGGCGATCTGTTTGTATTCAGCCGGAGCCGCAGCGAAAGCTTTTGCCAAGATATGACGTCCCAGGTCAAAAAGGGCCTCCAGCGCGCGCCGCAGGTACGACTCTGCCGCCGCCGCGTTTCTGGCATCGGCCGAGAAGTCGTCGTAGCTGGATTGCGGCAAGGAGCGGATCGCTTCGACCATGTTTCTGATGTAAGAGATCTTTTCTGCCACGATCTCGGCTCTGACTGCAGAAGTCATCATCGTGCCGCCCCCCGGAGTATCAAATCGATCCGCTCACGCTTAAAGGGCAGCAGATCGCCTGCCCGCCGGAGCACAAAGAGCTCATAATAGGCTTGATCCAGGGGGTCGTCGGCATAGAGAAGCTCGCCCCGGATAATGTCCAACGCAAGGAAGGGTTCCGCCTCAGGCAGGAGTACCAGGTCGACCCTGTTTACCCCCAACACGTCCTCCAATTTAGTGGTAAGGTTCACTAAGTCTTGCATCGAAAGCCCGGAGCCTCTTTTAGGACGAACGCCGATATCTACATCCGAAGAGGATGCATGCTTGATTGCCCTGCCATTCTCTATCATGGCGGCGATTTCCGCGGCCCGGCTGCCGAAGACATATATGTCAGCAAGACGATACGTTTGGGCCAGTTCTGAAAGCCTCTTCGCCTTGTCCCGTTTTCCGCCGGCCGCGGCCATGTATTCACCCCCCGCTTGAATTTTTTGATTATACCACGATATGGCTTCTGAGATCATTAAGGAAAGAGGGACGAACAGCCGAGCGAGAGTAGTGGAAAAGGGACCGAATGGAATGCACGGAAGGGGGGTTTCGTTGAGGAAGGCAATGGTCAGACCAACTCTTTATCCTGGGCATAGCGCAGAAGGGCCAGGCATGTTGTGCAGGGGGACCTTCACCGTGCCCTGCACCATGAAAAAAAGACGGAAAAAATTACCCATAATGGTAGACTTCGCATTTGACCTAACCTTTTTTGATAAAAGAAGTCGCCTCCAGGTAATCAGTCACCCGAGCGATAAAATCCCGGGCCTTTCCTATGAAAGGGGAAACTTGTTCATAGGAAAGTTCAACGTATTCCCGATAATCGCCCCGCTGCCTTAGCTCAAAGGCATTATTTATTGATCGCCCAAGTTCTTCAGAAAACGTTCCCTCTTTTATGAATCGCTTATTGAAATAGGAGAGGATTCCGGCGTGTTTGAGGGAAGCTCCTTTTCCAAAGGTAATAATTTCCCCCTTTTCTATGCACCTTTCAAATTCAGGATTCAGGTTCTTTTTTCCCACAGGACGATGCCTTTATTGAGTTCCTCCAAGAGCACCTCTTTCCGCTTTCTCATCGCCAGGTACTCATCAATGCCAACGATCACGGGCTTGATTTCTCTCTTAATCCGCTTTGCATCCTTTCTTATTTCATTTAAAACTTGCGCCTTATCCCTGCTTACAATGAAAAGGTCAATATCGCTTTCAAGAGTATCCTCCCCCGCCGCACAACTGCCGTAAAGAACTATCTTCCTGCAGAGATTGCGTATTCTGGAAATAAGCCCTGTGAGGTCTATTAGGTTTTCAAACTTCTTAAATTCTCGTACCGCCGGGTTATCGGCAATAACCCGGTACAGATAAAGTTGTCCCTTTTTCTCCCGTGTGACCACAGCCATGCTCAGGAGGAGCTTAAGAGTTTGATTTGTGGCCCCTATGCTTACATTTACTGACCGTGCGATTTCTCTTTCATAATGGGGTATATGGGGGACCCGACAGAGATAAGAAAAGATCTTCAGCGGAACCTTATTGAGAAGCTTTTCTTTAATGTCCAGGCTTTTCATTCTAATAAAACGAGCGCTCAATAAAATGGTATTACCGTTCATTTTAATGAATTGTTCATTCGAAGTCAAGTTCCCATTTTCACCCGTTGGTGCCCAGTGGAAAATGCCACATGTGCGCACTTTTTTACCAGGGTAAATTTCAATAGAAATTCCCTCCTGTAGAACAGATGGGCAATATTCCAGTCACAATCTGGAAAGTAATGCCCAATCTCCCCGCCCCCTTTTTCTCCGAGAAGCATACTTCCAAACTAAAATAAGGGCGTATGTCCGGTAGGGTGTTTTTGTCCTATAGGGGGTTTTAGGAGGGAAGATCATCTTCGTTCTCCATTATAGGAGCTTGGGTTGTTAATGGATGAGGTCAGACAAAAGTAGTTCTGGATTCCCGCTTGCGCGGGAATGACGCGCCTGCACCAGGCGAATGATTACACAAAGTTATGGTTTATTCTTTTGAGGCCAGCGAGGGATTTAGATGCTGTCATCTATGGGGGAATCTCCTATCCGGAGATTTATAACACCTCCTTTTGATATGGGTGGGTTTACCAACAGAACGAGCCTGGCTATTTTCTGTTGGCAATTTAAACTAAAGGCAATAAAATTATTGCCATCTTTCTTCAACCCCCCTCACCCCAGCCTTCTCCCCCAGCGGGAGAGAGGAGGGTGAGGGAGAGAAAAGTACGCTCTTAGGGTCGGGGCTATTTCCTTCGCATTTCTCCTTAGAACGATGATTGGGGGATTAAAAATAGCCAGAACAAGATTAGTCTGTACTCTAAATAACGGAACCAATGAAACTTCGCTTTTCCCCCATCCCGCTTTTCCCCAGCTACGGGAGAGGACTGAGATCTTCTAAGAGCCGTTTGATTGAAACCGCCCGCACTCGCTTTTCCAGCGGGAATGTCTCGTCACCCTCGTGGATGACATCCAGCCCCTTCAGTTTCAGGTCCGATAAGGCAATTCCCATGGATGGAGTAAGTCGGGGAGAGCTCGTCCGTTTGATCTCAAAACCAAACCGCTGCCGCCCTCTGACGATGAGCAGATCTAACTCGGCTCCGGCGTAGGTTGCCCAGAAAAAACATTCCTCCGGCCATACTCCCAACCGCCGGATGACCTGTTCGAGACAAAAACTCTCCCATGATGCCCCAACCTTTGGGTGGCCTTCCAGGTCTTGAGCCGATCTCAGGTTGAGAAGGGTATGCAGTAATCCAGAATCAGCCAGGTATATCTTCGGGGCTTTAACCTGCCGCTTGGAAATGTTTTCATGCCAGGGTTGCAACTGACGAATTACCATTGCTGAGGTCAGGGTATCAAGGTAATTTCGGACCGTAGTATCCGCAACGCCGAAAGATCTCCCAAACTCCGACGCATTCCAGATTCCCCCATGGTAATTCGCAACCATAGTCCAGAACCGATATAAGGTCGTCGATTGAACGCGAATTCCCAATTGAGGTAGGTCTCTCTCCAGAAATGTCTTGACAAACCCCCGCCTCCATTCATGGCTTTCGGCATCGCTGCGGGCTATATAGGATCTTGGGAAACCTCCCCGCAACCATAATCGTTTATGGTGCTCGATCCCTACCTCATCCAGGGAGAAGCCTTTTAACGGATGATAAAAGATGCGGCCGGCCAGGGTTTCAGACCCCTGGCGGAGCAAATCAGGGGAGGCGCTGCCTAAAATGAGGAACCGGGCCGGCAATCTTGGCCGGTCAACCAAAACTCGAAGAACCGGGAATAGGTCAGGAAAATGTTGAATCTCATCGATGATCACCAGCCCCTTAAGCCCTTTAAGGGCCAACATAGGGTCGCTCAGTCTGGTGAGATCCTCGGGGTTTTCCAAATCGAAATAGAAGGTCCCCTCGCCCATCCGAGCGGCAAACTGGCGGGCAAGGGTAGTCTTGCCCACTTGGCGTGCTCCAATAATACCGACCACCGGATAGCGCCGAACAAGATGGCGCAGGGCCTCCATTTCCTTCTTTCGCGCGATCTGCACGGATATACTCTACCTTGAAAATTCGGTTAAATCAACTGAATTTTCAAGGAGCGGGGTAAAGGGGTTTGGGGGATTAGAAAGTTATTATCCATGTAATTATTCTTTGGAGGCCGCCAGGATATTAAATTAAAAGTTAGGTCTGGGCCTGACACGATGCCCCGATTGCTCTTGCGTCTGGTGGAAGCCGGGAGTTGTTTTCCCAATTAGTTTTACTAATTCGGAGTTTAATACGAAATAGTTATAAGATCAAGAGGAAATTGGGGTAAGGGGGTTGGGGGGATTGGTTAGATTTTGACAATACGCTGGAGGCCAGCCAGGGATTTATAAGCCTTGAGATTTAATGTTATACGGCAAAAGATGAACGTGATATAATAAAAATATGAAAAAAACTGGGAGGTTCTATGATGAAGATTGAAGAACTAAAGATTAAATATCCCAGCGGATTTGAGCATGCCGTACATATGACGAAAGAGGAGATAGAACAGCACATTCGTTTGATGGCAGCGCTTAAGATGTTTGAACTTGGTAAGATTTCTTTTGGCAAAGCTGCGGAATTGGCCGGGATGTCAAGGGCTGAATTCCTTGAGGCCTGTGGTCGCTACCATGTCAGCGTTTTTAATTACCCTGATGAAGAGGTTGAGAAAGAGATTAAGAAAGACTTTGAGACCGCAAAAAGAATGAGCGGTGAATGAAAATTGTTTCTAATACCGGCCCCATTATCGGTTTGGCAAAAATCGATCTCCTTTTCCTGCTCAATCAGATAGCTTCAGAAGTGTTCATACCACCCATGGTTCACCGAGAGCTATTGGGAAAAATTGGACCTGAGACGGAGCAGATTGAAAAGGCGTTGAATGAGTTTTTTAAGGTTACAAATTTAAGACCTTTGGACCCTGCCGTTGAAGCGGCTGTTTCAAGTCTGGATGAAGGAGAAAGAGAGGTTATTGGTCTTGCTTCAACGATGTCTGGGGATATTTTGATATTAATTGATGACCGCGCCGGAAGAGAAGTAGCTAAGGGATTAAATATTCCCGTATCTGGATTGGTGGGCATATTACTATTGGCAAAAGAGAAGGGGACCGTGGAAAAAATAGGGCCACTCCTTGAGGAATTACGCGTTAAGGGATATTGGCTTTCTGATGAAGTAGTACAGACAGCTAAGGGGCTTGCTGGGGAAATATGACATTCAAGTTATAGGACACAGATTTTCGCAGATATTCGCAGATAAATGATTGTGAAAATTTATATTGAACGGCAAAACAGGTTAAGGGCCTAAAATGCCTAAAGTGATCTAAAGTGCCTAAAGTTGCAAAAAGGAATTTCCTATGCAATTGAATTAGCAAAATTTATTCCCCGTGTCACCTAAAAGACCCCATTTCATCCTTCCATTTGCTTTTTGCAGCCATTGCCAGGTTGGTTCCTGACTGACGGCTAAGCCCTGAAGTGGAACAAATTTTCTATCCAATAGGGTGAATCCCCGACTCGGCTGAGCGGCTCGACTTGAGCTCGCCGAAAAGTCTCGTCGCAGGTTCCCACCAGGGGAGGGGAGATTTTTGGGAAGGGGAGTTGGGGGCATTTGAGAGTTATTGCTTTAAAGTAAGGTTTTGGTTTTTGGCTGCAGATATGCTGTACTGTACTACTTACATTCAAATTCTTGAAATTTTGTTAATAAAAATAAGGCTAAAAGCTAAAAGTTAAAAGTTTTCTTTTGGTTGCGGCTATGCCGCACTGCGGCCTCTGTGGTTAGATTTTGACGATACGTTGGAGGCCAGCCAGGGATTTATCAGGAAGTTTTTTCACCCACATGATCTCAGCATTCATGGGTGGATCGCCGATCGGAAGATTTAGAATATCTCCTTTTGATATGGAGGGCTTACCGAATATTTGAATCCTAACTCCATTCTTTGAAAGGTCTAATGTACTCGCCTCAAGACTTCGCCCTTGAAAGGAAAATAAAAAGGAGATTTTTTTAGGGGCACGCTTCTCACGTCTCTTCTCCGGCCCATATTTCCCGCTGAAAATGAACCCACAATACGGGCAGGGAATGAAGGTCTCTACGTCGGAAGCATAGATAGTCTTACGGCACTTCGGGCAGGGAATCCTTAACATATGAGTTGCTTCTTTTAAAAGATGCCATTTTCTTTTTTCAAGTTAGGACACAGATTTCCGCGGATAACTACCGATAATTCTTTCATTTTCGTTTATCGAGGTAATCTGTTTTCATCTGTGTCCAAAAAGGAAATTCCTGTACAATAAAATCAATCCCTCGCCAGATACCATTCTGGCCACACTTTATAGATATAGGCTGCGAGTTGAAGTCTATCCGCTACACCAACCTTTCGATAAATCCGATTGCAGTGGGACTTGACGGTTTTCTCACTGATCTCAAGCTTACTGGCGATCTCCTTATTCCGGAATCCATCGCAGATGAGAGAGACGACCTCCCTTTCTGCCTTCGTTAGCTTGATCTTTTCATCTTTGGGAAGGCTACCGCGGGTAAGGATATTACTCATTGTCTTGCGATCCAACCACACTTCTCCTGATGAGACTGCCTTTATGGCCTTTTTTAAAAGGAATGAATCGGTCCCCGCAGGAAGAATGCCAACTGCTCCCTTAGAAATGAAGTTTAGGATTCGTCTATCCAAACCAGCATACATCCCGCTTTCGCCTATGAGAAGTATCTTTATCCCAATATTCCTGGAAAGATCCTTAGGGAGGTTGGCAAAGATATTAAAGTCGAGAATTGCAATATCAGGCGTCATTTTTGCTATCTCTTTAAAGTCTGCGCCTTCGTTAAATATTCCAATAATCTCTATGCCCTTTTCGCCTTCCAGAAGTTTCTTGAGACCTTCTCCCAAAAGATAACTGGAACAGCCGATGGCAAGTTTTATCGGTATGATTAGTTTGCGTGGGTGTCCCATGATTGGAAAGCCCCGCTCATATTAACATTGCCACAGTTCTTAGTGTGGTGAGTCGTAAATTCGTGTATCAATTCACAGCTATCCGAGGGCCCAGGCGCGGGGGCGCTGCGCCACGTCATAATTTGTTCAGCGATTTTCTGACTCGGGACATTAGTGTTAAGTTTCAGAAATTGGCCTAATAAAAAACGGCTTCAGGGACCGAGAGCCAATGCGCTTCGCCCTGAAACGTGCTGATACAGGGGTTCACCTTCGTCTCTTCGCCAAGCAGACCTTCTTAAAATTTGTTAACAACTCTTTAATATCGTTGAGGTTCTTTTTTAGTACTCCGTAGACAATCTCATCATCAATTCTGTTATAGCCATGGACAATAATGTTTCTCATACCTATCATTTTGTCCATCAGTGGAATGAGCTCAGAAGGAAAATTTTTCTTTTCCTCAAGAATAAGAAAAACCTCCCTATTATTGCTCGGCTCCCTTAATCGTTTCTCGGCGATGAGCATCTTGCCGATGTCAATAAATGCCTCAACGATTTTTTGTATATTCCTTTCAGCAGAATCTCTATCCTTCCAGGAATTTCTGTATCGATCAAGACTTGAATTCTCTCTTTCTATTTCCCTTAACTTTTTGAGAGAATCCTCGATAAGTTCAAACTTTCTTGAGAATATGTCCATATTTTATCCTTCTTAAATGGTGCAGGAATGGTACAAAATCAAAATATTCCCCTTTGATGGTATTTTCAAATTCAAGTCTCTCCAGGGTATCTTTTTCATATAAGAGCATCCCTTCAGTAACAACTCTATAAATAAGCGTCAGGGGTACAAATTTCCCCCTCAGATCAAGAATGCTTATCTCTCTCCGCATACCTTTCTCCCTGAGAAGTTTTTCAAAAATGCCTTCGATCTTTGCTATTAGAATTAGCTTTTCCTCCTCGCTCACCTCGTGGGAGGGAAGAATAGCAATATCCACATCACTTTCCTTCCTCATTCTGCCTTTAACTGATGATCCATAAAGGTATAAAGCTACTAATTCTTCCGGCAAGAGTGAGGAAATATTTTCCCTTCTTAATCTATCGATTATCGTGTCTCTTGGCATAGGGGCGATGCTGCAGATCGGTTTATGGATACCAAAGATTTTTTTATTATACGGGAAAAAGGGCTTTTTACAAAGCCAAATTTGGATAAATTTACAAATGTTTTAAGGGTGGAAACTGGTAGCGGAAAAGTCAAATAAAACCCATCAATAGGCCCGCGCCGTCAGGTCCACACAATTGACATCCAAAATTTAAAAACAATTTTTATTGTATAGCGTAGACCTGATACTTTATAGCAATTAAGGACTTTTTGGAAGCGCTCGAAACTCCCCCGTCTCTTCTACTATCACCGGGTAACCTTCAAGGACACTGGGAATTTTCTGATCCAACTCAGGGGTCTTTTTCTTAACATAAACCTTTATGCAGGGTTTGCCATCGCAGAGACCTTGGGCTGTGCCTACCACTCCAGGTATGGACATCAATTCATCGGTATGTTCTTTAAGAACCTTTTCGATTGTTTTTGACGCCATTATATTTTCTCCCCGGTGTTCGTCACCCTTTTTAATTGAGCAGGCCATAACACTCATGGCGATAATGATCAAAATAACGGTGAGAATTTTCATTTTAATTTCCCTTGATGGATTCGTCACCCGCGAAACCCGCCCCGCTATAGCGAGAGAAAAATCCCCCCTCGCCCCCCTTTCGTAAAGGGGGGTTGGGGGGATTTGGAAGCTACTTTTGGATCGACCTTCTCGGAATTATTCCCTTAAGGCAATAAAGGGGGGAAGAGAAAAATCACTCATTCGAAATATTGCCCTTCCCCCATCTCATTTATCTCACCATGCAGCAATTAAGAATGGTCAAGCCTATTTACCGTCAATAGTCACGCCAAAACTCGTTAATACCGCGCCAATCGGATTGGCAATGGCGTAAGTCCCGGAAGCGTTTCCGGCAAAGAGCAATCCAACGGGGTAACAGTATGAGTTATTAGTCACCAGGAGTGATCCCGAATCGCCAGGCTTTATGAACGGCCTGGAGGAACGAACAACGATTTGACCGACAAACCTTGCAGTGCCAGAGCTATAGCCGACATTCACTGTAGCATTGATGCCTGTGATCGTACCTTTTGTCAGCGAAGTCGTCCGCCCATATTTCTGGACTGACTGATAAATTTTTGCCGCGGCTGTTTTCGAGTTTGGTATTCCATACCCCCCAGCAGGCGTGGAGTTGCCAAGAAGCGCAGTTGTAGATGAAGCAATCGCCGCATCGACCTTGTTACTTGCTGAAGTGGAGAAAACGATCGGCTCAAAATCAGAGAGGGTACCAATGACATTTTGGGAGGAATAAACACATCCAGTATCATAAAGGCCAGGCTGAAGAACTTCACTTTCGATTGCCGCCTTATTCTCAAGGGCGTATACATGGTTGTTGCTCAATGCATAAACATTTCCCTGACCATCTTTAACCCTCGCACCAATTGTCCCGGCAGAGCACTGGCCTGCATTACCGGTTGAAACACCAATTGGCACTGGTCGAGGGAACCAGCCAGTAGCAGCAGTGGGGTTAATCTTATTGCTTTTATCGGGGGAAAGGTTTTTCAGGGCGAAAATTTCACCCGTAACTCTTATATGAACTGGCATGTCTTCTAAAATCTCAGGAATTACCCCTGGCCCCACTATATCCTTGGTCAGAACCAGAATAGATAACCTGCCGGCTTCCGTGAGTCCAATAGCTGTCCCTACAACTTCCGGTATGGCCGTCAATCTGTGATGGTGGCGTTCTTGTACGGCCATCGCCCCTCGAATTAGGGGGTGATCTTTGTCCAGAGAAATTGCTTCTTGGTCCAGGATAATTGGTTCTTTAGTAATTTTCGCTTCTAACCCAGGTTGTCTGAAGAATCCGCCGTCCTCTGTCAAGAAGATGAGGGAGATTCCGACAATCAGTGCAACGAGAAGGACCATGAAATTACAGTGACCATAAAGAGATTTTCTCATCCGACACCTCCTATTGCAGGATAAACGACCAATCTTGAACCATTTTCAATTCAGCAAGACTCCATGGAAACGGGAGGGAATTAAATGGGGTCTCTAATTTTCTCTCCAAATCCATTTTCCACTCCCCATAGGTTTAATAAGGTTAATGGAGGAGTAAATAGAGCAAAGACATTATACCGATAAAATATCTATTCTGTAAATAAGAAATTCGGCTCTTCTCCCAAAAGTGAGCGCTTAAATAAGCCAAGTAATGACTGCGTGTTCGATGAAAAAAGGCTTCACCGTAATTATCCCCTCCCTTAGCGGGAGGGGATAAAGGGGAGGGGGAATCTGAATTCCTTATTCACCCCCACCCAACCCTCCCCCATCAAGGGGGAGGAAGATCTGCTATGGCTTTGGTCTTCAATGACTTCATTGATGAATTATAGGGTATTGATATATTGACCCTTTAATCCAGTAAACTTTTGGGAGAAGAACCAGAAATTCGGTTCGCCAAATTTATTGCTTTAGTAACAAAGCCAAGCCTTCTGTAATGAGAGGGCCAGATTACTGATTGGATGATAAAATGCGTACTTTTTCTGCCAACCCCTCTATAAGAGCCCTGATCTCTTCAATTTCCCTCCTCTCCCCTAACGCTCGATCTTCGGCAGCATGCCTCTCCCAGATGGCTTTCTGGGGCTGGCGGTTGATGTTCAAGGAAAGGACATCGAAGCGGTTATAATTTCCGGCAATGTCATGCTGCAGCTTCTGCTCGATAATCTGCTCGATGTCTATCTCAGCAATGACCATCCCTTCCTGATTGGGGTCCATAGGGCCGGCAATGCACTTCCCATCCGGCCCGTAAATGGCCGTCAGGCCATTGCTCCCTTTGCTGACCATGCGCCGCTTCTCCTCAGTATCTCCGAGCAGATCAGCCATCTCTTTGCTGAAGATGCTACAAGAGACTACATTAAAAAGCTTTCCTTCAAAGGCATGAGCGGCACTGCGAATCTCGATGGCATGGCGGATGTCGTACCTGGACTCATCGCCCACGGGCATTCCTGGATAATTGGCGACATGGACCTGCTCTCCCTGGGCAATCAAGGCAAAACGCGCCAGGCTGTTTGTGTTCTCTCCGCAGTTGAGCATCCCCAGCTTTCCGCAATCGGTATCGTAAACTTTTAGGGTATGGCCATCTCCGCCTCCCCAGGTGATCTTCTCGATGAAGGTGGGAACCAGCTTGCGATGGGCCCCGAGGATCTTCCCGTTTCTGTCGATCAGAAGATTGGTATTGTATATGGTGCCCAGAGTCTCTGGGACCTTCTCATTGATGCCCATGACTACATGGGCGTTGGCCTTGCGGGCGCACTGGCATAGCCTGTCAGTAGCGGGGCCGGGAATTTCTACCGAGTTTTTGACCAGCTCCCGGAAGTATTTTCGACCCCGGTAAGGATTATCCAGCCGGTTCCAGTATGGGTAGGCAGGAATGTACACCTCCGGGAAGGCGATGAGGGAGGCTCCTTTGCTGGCTGCTTCCTCGATCAACCGGCAAGCCTTCTCCACGGTTGCTTCCCGGTCCAAAAAAACAGGGGCGGCCTGGATGGCCGCGGCCTTGAATTTCGGAAAAGTATCTCCCATGGTCTTCCTCCTTTATCTTAGATTCCCATGTCCAAAAACAAACCACAGAGGGCACAGAGAAATTATAAATTTTCTTGAGATTTAAAAAAAGGAAAATCTTTCCCCCTTTAAAAAGATTCCCTTTTTTAGCCAGCTTGGTTATTATTTGAGCATGATCTCAAAGAAAACATTTCCGTTAGCTCTGGGGCAACTCTTCCTGCTGGTGGCGATCTTCTATCTTAGTTTTGTCGCCCGGATTATTCTGGCACCCCTCCTCCCAGTAATTGAGGGAGACTTGGGTCTGGGACATGGTGAAGCCGGCTCTTTATTCTTTTTTGCTGCTGCGGGTTATGGCGCGGGTCTATTAGGATCAGGGTTTGTTTCATCGCTGCTGAGGCACCGGGGCACGATCACCCTCTCTATCATCATGGTGGGAGGGGCGTTATTTATCATATCCGAATCAGCCTCGCTCAGTGGAATACATGGAGGGCTTTTCCTCATCGGGCTCTTTGCCGGGTTTTATCTTCCCTCTGGAATCGCCACCCTGACAAATATGACCAGCAGGGAGCATTGGGGCAAAGCCATAGCCATCCATGAGTTGGCCCCTAATTTAGCCTTTGTTACTGCCCCATTTCTTTCCGAAGCCTTGCTGAAATTTTTTTTCTGGCGTCAGTCGCTGGTGATGCTCGGGATTTGTTCGATTCTCATGGGAGTGCTCTTCCTATTTTGGGGTTGGGGAGGGAAGGAAAAAGGAGAACTACCCCGTCTTAAGGCGATGAATGAAGTCGTGATGAGTCCCCCCTTCTGGGTTATGACGACCATGTTTACGGTCTCCATCGGGTCCAGTCTCGGAGTCTATACCATGATGCCCCTTTTTCTGGTGAGCGAAATGGGAATGGATCGAGGATGGGCTAACACGCTCATTGGGCTCTCCCGCACATTCGGGATCGTTGTCCTTTTCATCTCCGGCTTCATCACGGATCGGTTTGGCCCCAAACGAGCATTGACCCTATTCTTAACGACCACGGCAATTTTTACCCTTTTGCTTGGTCTTATTCAGGGCTCGGTAACTACGCCGGTGTGGATATTCCTTCAAGCCGCCTCGACGGCTTGCCTATTCCCTGTGGGTTTTACTCTCATCTCGCTGATCTTTCCTACCCATCTGAGAAGCATAGCAGTATCGCTGGTCATATTGGTGGGATTTCTTTTAGGAGGGGGCGTAATTCCATCCGCAATCGGCCATTGGGCTGAAGCCTTCTCTTTCTCTTCAGGCTTTTTCCTCTTGGGCGTTTTCTTCATGGGCATGCTGCCCCTATTTCTGCGCATCGCGACTCGCCTGAATTGAGGGCGGGACCGGGTTGAAATTTTTGATCTTTTTTCAGTGCTGTCCAAATTACGCACACCTAGGCTTTTTTAAAAAACATTCTGGATTCCCGCCTGCGCGGGAATGACGGATCAACAACTTTTCGAAAAGCCTAATTTGGATAAGACTGCTGTTAGATATTAAACATCTAACAGGGTGAATCCTTGTCCAAAAAGCAATTTCCTATACAATCGAGTTAGAGGGGTCGAGTGAAATGCTTGACGCCGCTAATATTGTGTGGAAAAATTTCTAAAATGGTCAAAAACTTTTCTCGCTGATCTCGGTGGCCTCTGTGGCAAAATCAATCACCATCATTGGCGGAGGGCTGGCAGGGTGTGAGGCGGCCTGGCAAGCTGCCAGGCAGGGCGTTTCTGTCCTCCTCTACGAGATGAAGCCCCAGCGATTTTCCCCGGCCCATGTTTCTTCTCTCCTGGGTGAACTGGTTTGCAGCAATTCCTTGCGTTCCAACTCCCTCTCCAATGCCGCTGGGTTGCTCAAAGAAGAGATGCGTAGGCTGGGTTCTCTGATTATGTCCGTCGCCCGAGAAACTCAAGTTCCGGCAGGAGAGGCGCTCGCCGTTGACCGTCAGGCTTTTGCCGCCAGAATCACCCTTCGCTTGCAAGCCATCGACAAGGTAAAAATCTTTCGGGAGGAGATAACTCAGATTCCTGCAGAAGGTATTGTGATCATCGCCTCCGGGCCATTGACATCCCCGTCCCTAACTGAATCAATTAAGAAATTAACTGGCGAAGAATCCCTGTACTTTTACGACGCCATTTCACCCATTGTGGACGGAGAGAGTCTGGACAAGAATTTTGTTTTCCGCGCCTCCCGCTATGGGGAAGGAAACGATTACATAAATTGCCCCATGACGCAGGAGGAATACTACGGGTTTGTTGATGAGCTCCTTAAGGGAGAGAAGGTCCCTTACCGGGATTTCGAACGGCCGGTGCATTTTGAGGGCTGTCTGCCTATCGAGGAGATGGCTGAGAGAGGGCGAGAAACTCTGGCCCATGGGCCGATGAAACCTATCGGGCTTAAAGACCCCCGCACCGGTAAAGTTCCTTATGCGGTCGTCCAGTTACGGCAGGAGGATGGACCGGGGACAGCCTTCAATTTGGTGGGGTTCCAGACCAAATTAAAATGGAAGGAGCAGGAGAAAATCTTCCGCCTGATCCCCGGTTTAGAGCAGGCTGTATTCCTTCGCTTAGGCAGCCTCCACCGCAATACTTTCATCCACTCACCCACTTTATTGCGAGAGACATTGCAGTTGAAAAAGGACCCGAGAATTCTTTTTGCCGGACAAATTACCGGTGTTGAGGGGTATGTAGAATCCGCGGCTATGGGACTTCTTTCTGGGATTAACGCCGCTCGTGTGATTCAGGAAAAGGCGCCGGTAATCCCCCCGGAGACAACTGCCATGGGAGGATTAGTCCATTACATAACCAATCGGCAAATCAAGGAATTTCAGCCCATGAATGTTAACTTTGGCATCTTTCCACCACTGGGCAAGGGTATCAAAAAAAAAGATAAACGGAAGGCCATTGGGGAACGGGCTTTGAAAGACCTGGAAGAATGGAAAAAATGTTTTTTCTAAATCATATCGCCACAGAGACCACAGAGATCACAGAGAATTAATATGCTAGAAAAGGCGAAATTCTGAAATTCCCATGCACCATGATTTGCACCCACCCTTCAAATTATGAAATACGATTCGCCGTAATGAAAACTCTGTGCTCTCTGTATTACTAATTTGCAAACTCTCGAAATTCTGTTAAGCAAATCCGTTAAGAAATCCCCCTCGTAGAGTCGGAGACTCGACTCTACGAGGGGGATTTTCATGATTTTGTGGGGACAAAAGCTAGCCTCGGCGATTCGTCAATGGTTGTTTGTTTTCTTTTGGTTGCGGCTAAGCTGCGCTGTGACCTCTGTGGCAAATGATATTTAAAAAATGTCAAAAACTTCCTTCCCCTCAAAAGCAGAGGTTCTCATTGTTGGGGCGGGGCCTGCAGGCTCTATAGCGGCCTACGAAATGGCCCGTTTGGGCATCGATGTGGTGCTTCTAGATAAAGCCAAATTTCCCCGGGGAAAAACCTGCGCCGGAGGAGTTAATATCCGGACCCTCAACCTGCTTCCTTTTGACCTGAGCTCAATAGCAGAGGAAGTCATTACGGGGATTTCTTTTACTCAAGACCTCGAAGAGCCCTTTCTCCGGCGCTATCCTGAGCCACTCATGGTCACTGTGCGCCGGGAAAAATTCGATGATTTCCTGATCCAGCAGGCTAAGCGAGCTGGGGCTCACTTTTTCGACGGAACCCAGTTCTTATCCTTAACTGAGAGAAGGGATTCTGTGCAGGTGGAAACTTCTTATGGAACCTTCCTCGCCAGATTCGTCCTCGGGGCGGATGGCTCCAATAGCGCCGTGGGAAAGAAGTTAGACCTGATGAAAGATGCTGCCCATTTTTTAGCAGTCCATAGCGAAGTCCCGACCTCTCTGCTGCCCTGGCCAGAGCCGGACGTCATTCATATTGACTGGGGAAGTTTGAAAAGAAGCTTTGCCTACCTTTTTCCCAAGAGGAACTTTCTCTCCCTGGGCGCGGGAGGATTTGGCACCCCTATTGCCAAAATTAAAAATTACCATGCAGCCTTCCTGGCCACCCGCTGGCAGAAAGAAGAAACCGCTCCTTTTAGCGCCGCTGCCTTCCTCCTTCCCCTTCGCCGAAAACGGGGGCCCATTCAGAAGGGTCGCTGCCTCCTTCTGGGAGACGCTGCGGGGCTGATTGATCCTTTTACTGGGGAGGGGATCTGTTCTGCCATCCGCAGCGCTCAGATAGCCGCACGAGTACTGGCGGAAGCCTTGAAGGATCAGGGCCAATCCTTGCCAGCATACCAGGAAGCGATTGACCGGGAATTGATGCCCCAACTGGAATGCTCCCGGCTTTTTCGCGAGATTTTCAACCTTCGCCCTTCTTTTTTCCACCAAAAAATTGCCCGCAGCGATCGATGGTGGAATGCGCTGGCCCAGGTCTTGCGGGGGGAAAAGACTTTTCTGGACGTGAAAAAGAAATTAGGTTTCCTCGGGACTCAGCTCCATCGCTTCTCGCGCTGAAAACTCAGAGCCCCAAAAGGCTGACGGGCTTATTCATCGGCGCCCCTTAAATCCATAAATTTGGCACATCGCATATAAGCAGAAAAGCATAAATCCTGAACCAAAGGAGGACCGAGAAAAAGGCGAGAAAAGCCGATATTTAATATTTAAGATCTGACCCCAAGCTACCAGCGATTGCGTCCGCCGCCACGACCGCCTCTAAAACCACCGCCGGGTCGGCCACCTTCCCGAGGACTCTTTTGCTGCGCCTCGTTAACCTTAATGGTCTTACCGTCAAGGCTCGTGCCATCCATCTTGGCTATCGCCGTTTTAGCATCCTCATCCTGAGCAAAAGTCACGAATCCAAAGCCCCGGGAGCGCCCCGTATTGCGGTCTGTGATGACCTTGGCTTCAGTGATTTCCCCATGTAACGCGAACGCCTGGCGCAGCCCTTCGTCCGTCGTGTCCCAGCTCAGACCTCCTACAAATAGTTTTTTAGCCATACTTTCCGAACCTCCTTTTTTGCGTCGCCTCAGGCGACGACCTTTGATGGGTAGCGCCCGCCATTCAGCGTTCGCCACGTTTACTTACTTTTGTTGAATGCCCGAATCGTTTGGGAAGCTAAGCCAGCAATTCCCCTCACTTCATGCGCCTCCGCAGGGAGCCTCAGCAATGAGAGTTGAGTCCTCACACCCGTGGCACTTTCAACCGATTTCGTCAATCTTGCCCACTCACGATGAAACCACATCCTCCCTTACCCAAGGGGTAGTGCGGTAGTTCTTATGGCAAAGGAGAATAGGAAGTCTTTTCCCCCGGAAAGGCGTATCGAGTTAAGGGTTGGCTGGCTTTGTCTCTTCTTGCTCGACCTTCTCGGCTTCTAAAGAGGTGCGATCTGCTTTGTGAAATCTTCGCTGTCTTTTCGCTTCCTGCTTTTTCTGGCGGGATAATTCTTTCAGCCGCTTTTCGCCTTTGTAAGCTCCAGCACGTTTTGGCAAAATACCCTCCTTATTTTGAAGAAGTATATCACGAAAAGAAAAAGACTTCCAGCGTGAAAAGGGCTGATCATGAACTTTTCCGGCCCGGGAATTTTATCTCCCTTTGTTTCGTTCATATATCAAGCGCAATCCATCTAAAGTCAAAAACTCGTCTACCTCTTCGATGCTCTTGGATTCCGCGGCTATGAGGGGAGCCAGGCCTCCGGTGGCAATCACCTTCGGGTCAGATTGCACCTCTTCTTTCATCCTCCGAACAATCTCATCCACCAGTCCCACGTAGCCGAAAATGATTCCTGCCTGCATGGAATGCACGGTATTCTTCCCCACGACTTTTTTGGGCTTCACCAGTTCCACCCGGGGAAGCTTGGAAGCGCGCATGAAGAGAGCATCACTGGAGATCCCCAAGCCCGGAGCGATCGCTCCTCCCATGTACTCCCCCCGGGGAGAAATATAATCAAAGGTTGTGGCTGTCCCGAAATCCACCACGATCAGGCTCCGTTTATACTTATGGTAGGCGGCCACGGCATTGACGATCCGGTCTGATCCCACTTCCATGGGGTGGTCCGTGAGGACCGGCATCCCAGTATCCACCCCGAATTCCACGATCAGGGGTTGGCGATGAAAATACTTCTCTGAAAGCTCCAGGAGCATGTTCAACATGGGGGGCACCACGCAGGAGATGGCAATGGCCTCAATCTCTCCCAGAGAGAGCGCCCGCGAAGAAAATAGGTTACGCACCAAGATACCGTATTCGTCGCTGGTGCGATCGCGCTCTGTCCAGATGCGCCAGCTATCCACCAGGCGGGCTCCGTCATAGACTCCCAACACCGTGTTCGTATTTCCTACATCGATCACTAAGAGCATGGCCTTCCCCTCACAGATGCAAGCTGACATCCCCAGCAATAAAGCGTTGGATTTCCCCCTCCCGATCCATTAACAGGAGAGCCCCATCGGTATCCAGGCCTAAGGCCTGACCCTCGAATTTTTTACTCCTCAGCGTGATGGTCACCCATTTCTGGTTGACCCAGGAAAGCCGGTTCCACTCCTCCCGTAGCCGGGGTGAAAAACCCTCCTTCAGGAAGAGGATATACTCTCCCTCCAGTTCTTCGAAGAATTCCCCAGCCACCTTGGCCCGGGAAAACTCTTTCCCCGCTTCCGCTCGCAGGGAGGTGGCCATTTCCCTGATTTCAGGGGGAATGTCTTCTTTCCCCCAGTTTATATTCATACCCACCCCCAGGATGATGAATTGAATGTTTACCCTTTCCGCCTCCATCTCCGAGAGGATGCCGGCCACTTTTTTCCCGTGGATGAAGATGTCGTTGGGCCACTTGACCCGGGCGTCCAGCCCGGCAGCCCTCGCCAAGGCATTGGCCCCGGCCACTCCCACAAGAAGCGGAATCTGTGGTGCCATGGACGGGAGTATTGGTGGCCTTAAAAGAATGGATGCGTATAGGTTGACTCCCGGGGGCGAATTCCATTGCCGTCCCATTCGTCCCTTTCCTTTTGATTGGGACTCGGCCAGGATGACCAACCCCTCCCCTGCCCCTTTAATGGCATGCTCGCGGGCCTTACGGTTTGTAGAATCTATCTCTGGGAAGAAAAGGATCTCCCTGCCGATTAGTTTTCCCCGGCGAGCGTGCCGAAGCTCTTCGACCCACTTGGAAGATTGGTTCATAAGAAAATATTTCACCACAGAGCCACGGAGATCACCGAGCTTTATCCTTTTTTGACAACCCAAGAATATCAGAGGCGATCCTGAAAAAACTTATCTTCCACAAAGAATGAACGTTTTCAATCCTCCTAAAACCTATATCCTCAGTGTCCTCTGTGTCTCTGTGGTGAAATTCTATTTTCTTTTATCAACAATCCTTTTGGCTTTGAAGGTGGTGCGCTCCAGAGTGCCAAAATTTTCGATGCGGATGGCCGGGGTGACCAGGAGTTCTTCCCTGAAGTCTTTTTGCAGGCGGCGCTCCAGACCCATTTTGTCCTCATTTGTATTCAGGCATTCGCAGACCACCGTGCAAACATCTGTCAAGGCTTGCTCGTCCCTGGTTAGTTCGATGATGAATTCATCGCCCAGTTCTCGATAACTTCGAATGACTTTCTCCACCTGCACGGGATAGAATTTGGCCCCGCGGTAGATGATCATATCATCAGACCGGCCAAGGATTCCTCCTATGGAACGGCCGTGGGTCCGGCCGCAGGCGCATCGACTGGAATCGTAGCGGCCATAATCGTTCGTCCAATACCGGACCATGGGAGTTGCTTCCCGGGTCAGATGGGTAATGACCAAAACTCCCACCTCTCCCTCAGCGCAGCGCTCCATTGTATCGGGATTAATCACTTCGATCACAAAATGATCTTCGGCCCAGTGTAAGCCAGCCTTGGCCGTGCATTCTGAAGCGAAGGTGGGGCCAATCTCCGCTAGTCCGTAGTAATCATAGGCATCGATTCCTAAACCTTCCTCTATCTTCTTTCTCGTGGCCGCGGTCTCGGTCCCTCCCTCTCCCCCAAAACACCCCAGTCTTAGCTTTATCCGGTCAGGGGGAATCCCCCTTTCCCTCAGATTCTCGGCAATATGGAGGGCGAATGACGGTGTGCAAAGGAGCACCGTTGACCCCGGGTTGAGCATATAGTCGATCTGCCGGGAGGTCATGCTGGCCCCGATGGGGATCACGAAGCAGCCCAGGCGCTTGGCCGCATAATGCGTGGACATGCCGGCTACCCAGAGGCCATAGCTGAACCCATTTTGCACGACATCTCCAGGCCGGACCCCGAAGCTCCACATAGTCCGGGCAGTTACCTCCGTGATGTTTTCCACATCCTGTTCTGACCAGATCGTGTTCACGGGTATTCCGGTGGTGCCTGTGGAAGGATGTAGTTCGCTCCATTTTTCTGCCGGAGCCACGGTGTATCGTCCAAAAGGGGGATAATTCACCTGCTCATCCCGCAGCTCCTGCTTGGTCACCACCGGCACATGGACCAGGTCATCCACGTTCTTGATGTGCGTGGCCTTGATCCCCGCTTTCTTGAATTTCTCCTGGTAGAATTCAGATTTGGCGAGACAACGACGGATCTGCCAGCGCAACCTATCGCCCTGAAGTTCCCTTAATGCCTTCCGACTCATCGTCTCTATTTCGGGCTGATAATATTTCCCCCTACTCATCTATTGCCCCCCTTGAAAAAAGTGCGGCAGTGCTGCAGTACTACCGTGCCATCCTGCTGCCGTTAATCGACATCAGCACAGCAGCACGGCAACACTTTCTTTCTTTTTATACGGCCAAGTATTTCCTCACAATCTCCTCATTCTGCCAGATGCTTTCCATGTCTCCGTGATGGTGAATCAGGCCTTTCTCGATGATATACCCTCTTCCAGAAACCTTACGGCAAAATTTTAGATTCTGGTCGGCGAGCAGAATGGTTACTCCCGACCTCTGGATCTCCCGGACGACCTCCATGACGTTCCTCACCACTAAGGGGGCCAGGCCCTCGACCGGCTCGTCCAAGAGCATCAAATCCGGGCTCTTCATCAAACCCCGGCCAATGGCCAACATCTTTTGCTCTCCGCCGCTCAGGCAGTTCCCTTTGCTGGCTCGCAGTCTCTCCAGCACAGGAAAGAGTCTGTATACTCTTTCGGCCGTCCATTGCCCCTCGCTTTTTGGGGCCAGGCGTCTGGAAATTTCCAGATTCTCTTCAGCCGTCAGATCGGGAAAAATCCTCCGATCATCGGGAACATAGCCGATCCCCAGCTTAGCAATTTCAAAAGGCTTATGACCGACAAGCTCCTTTCCTTTCAGCAGAATGCTCCCTGAGCGTGGAGGCGTCAGGCCCATGATGGATCGCAGGGTCGTGGTCTTCCCGGCCCCATTCCGTCCCAGCAAAGAGACAACTTCCCCTTGTTCAACGACCAGGGTGATGCCATGGAGAACCTGGCTTTGCCCGTAGGCTGTGACGATCTCCCGGACTTCCAAAATGGCACTCATAGGTTACCTGCCTCACTTATCCAAAGAAATTCACCGCAGCGGACGCGGAGACCGCGGAGGTCATTTATACCCCGCGTCTTTGAAAATTGCCCATTATCACAGGGCCGATTCATGAATCGCCCCTACAACCAGGGTTGTAAATAACGACGCTTTGTATGCCTGCGCAGTAAGCGACTTTATAATTGAGACTCCCCTTTTTATATATATCGATCGGACTCTGCGTGCTCTGCGCTCTCTGCGGTGAAGGCATCAAATTTCTTCCCCCAGGTAAATATCCCTTACTTCCTGATTGTCGCGAATTTCATCCGGCTTCCCTTCAGCGAGGATCTCCCCGCGGTTCATAACTACGATCCAATCCGAGAGGGAGAAGACCACATCCATGTCGTGCTCAACGATGGCGAAAGTGGTTTTCCTCTCGGCGGATAATTTCTTCACCAGCTCTAAAACCTTGATCCTCTCGATCGGGTTCATCCCTGAGGAAGGTTCATCGAGGAAACAAACCTGGGGATTCGTGGCCACAGCAATTCCCAATTCCAGAAGCCTCTGATCCCCGTGGGAGAGCGCAGCAGCAGGAGAATCTTTCTCTTCCCAGAGCCAGACTTCGTTCAGGATCTTCTCTGTTTCCTCCACTGCCTCCCTCTGGCTTCCCAGGGTGGAAAATGCCTGGGAATTCTTGTTTAGATGGGACAAAACGGGAAGAAGGATATTCTGGAAAACCGTCAGACGGGGAAAAATATTCATGATTTGAAAGGATCGACTGATGCCCATCTTCACCCTTTTGTGTGCGGGCGTCTTGGTAATCTCGGTTCCCCGGAAGAAAACCCTGCCGGCATCCGGAAACAGATAACCAGACATAAGATTGATGAGGGTCGTCTTGCCCGCCCCATTGGGCCCGATGATCGAGGTGAAAAGTCCTTCTTTAAGCGAAAAGTTCACCGCATGTACGGCGGCCAATTCTCCGAAATACTTGGCCAGGCCTTCGGTCCGGATGATTTCTTTCACCCCGTGCCTCCTTTCCCGGAAAAAATGCTCACCACCCCTCCCCGGAACCCCAGCACCAAAACCAAAACGATCACCCCCAAACAGATCAGCCAGTATTCGGTGAACCGGACGATGATGTCCTTGATGATATAAAAGAGAAACGCCCCAACAATGGGACCCGCGAAGGTGTAAATGCCACCCAAAAGCGTGGCCAACACTGGTTCTGCCGAGTGGCTCCAGTGGGCTACAGGGGGAGTTACCGTGTTTTCCAGAGGAGGGAGCAGGGCTCCAGCCAAGCCGGCATACAATCCGGCAATGGTGAAAGAAATTAAACGGTAATTGCGCACCGAAATGCCCACACAGGCCGCTCGCGTTTCGCTATCCCGAATCCCTTGCAAAGTCAGGCCCAGGGGTGATTTTACCAGGCGGTAAAAAATAAAGATGGCCAGAATGGAGAAGACCAGCACAATGTAATAATAGCTTTCCATGGCTGCCACACTGATCCGCAGAAGGCCGGGGATTTCTAAAGGGGCGCGGGGTATTCCCACTAGGCCATCATCCCCTCCGGTCATGTCCCTCCATTTCCAGGCAAGAGAAAAGATCATCATTCCAAAACATAGAGTGAGCATAGAAAAATAGATGCGCGTGTGTCGGATGCAGAGAAGGCCCAGGAGCAAAGAGACCAATCCAGCAAATATCACCCCCCCGACTATCCCAACCAGAAGTGAAGGGGCTGCCAGGAGAATCTTGGCGCAGGCATAGGCCCCTACGGCATAAAAACCGGCATGCCCGAAGGAAAGCAGCCCCGTGTACCCGAAGAGGAGGTTGAACCCGAGGGAAAACAGCGAGAGTAGAAGAATATGGATGGTCATGTAAATGACATACTTCCCGGCAAACAACGGCAGAAGGATTAAAATAGCAATTAAGATAAGAACCATCAGGGTCTTTTTCATAGATCATCCCCCGAACAACCCTTGAGGTTTAACCATCAGGACAACCGCCATGATTACAAAGATCAAAAAAAGCTCGAAAACCGGGAAGAGAAGAATGCCATAAGCACTGAGGATGCCCACGATCATGGCCCCAACAAAAGCGCCCTTCAGGTTTCCCAGACCTCCAATCACCGTGATGATGAAGGCCTGGATTATCATCGCCGCTCCAATCCCCGGGGCGACCACTCGCACAGGTGTTCCCAAGGCTCCCCCCAGGGCTGCCAGCATGGCCCCGAAGATGAAAACTCCGGTGAAGAGTGTGGGAATATTAACGCCAATGGCACTGGCCATCTCGCGGTCAGAAGCCGAGGCCCGCACAATCTTTCCCCACCAGGTTTTTTCGAAAAGCATCGAGAGAAGCAGGGCTACGAGTAGCCCAGACCCGATGATGAAAATGTTGTAAATCGGAAAGAGCCTGCCAAAGACCGGAACGGTCCCCTCAAAAAAACCGGGCATGGCTGGAATTTTGGCCACGCCTCCCCAGACCATTTTCACCGCATCATCAAAGATGAGGATAAAGCCAAAGGTCAAGAGAAGCTGATAAGCGTGATCCAGATGGTAGATGTGGCGCAAGAAAAACCGCTCCATGAGATAGCCGACAATCCCCACAGTCGAGAGGCTCAGAATAATAGCCAGCCAGAAATTGATCCCCCAGAGGCCATAAAAAGTAAAAGCGAAGTACGCTCCCAGCATGAACAGACTGCCATGGGCAAAATTGAGGACCCCCAAAACCCCAAAGACGATGGTCAAGCCGGCTGACAGCAGCCAGAGGTACATGGCCAAGCTCAGGCCCACCAATCCTTGGAAAGCCAATGTTTCCATATCCCTCTTTCACTCCCATGGTTTAGGGGAAGTGACCACCCTGTTTCCCCAGAATTTAGCCGCAAAATAGCCAAAGATCTCCTCCCCCCTGAAGCTGTGAAAAAATCCCATTTCACCCCCACCTTTACCCTGTGCAGTAGTCAGATTCACTCCACAGGGTAAAGGTGAGGGGGCCTCTTCGCAATTTTTTCACACCTTCCCTTTCCAAAGGGGGAGAAATTAGAAGTCTCCCTTTTGTTAAAGGGAGATTTAGAGGGATTTTGTAATCGTTTTCAATACCACTTTGACGGAGTCCTCTCAGGCGTGAGGAGCCAACCACAGAAGCTCGCCCCTCCAAATTCATTCATTTTCCGATGGCAATTGGTGTAAACGGAGGATGGCGGTAATAGTCTTTTGCCGGAACCACTTTCAAGTCGGCGCCAACGATAGGAATGGGGTAATTCGGGTCTTTGATCACCCTCCCCGCAGGAACGTTGTAAACCGCCTGGTGGTCCTCCGGACGGAAGTATCTCTTTCCTCCTGGAGTCATGATTTCCATGCCTTCGAAAGCCTTGATAAGATCGGCTGTTTGTAGGCTCTTTGTCTTTTCGACGGCAGCCTTAAAAGCATAGATGGCGGAATAAGAAGTTTCTGCCGAATAGTTGGGAAGGCGAGCCCACCGCCTGCGGAAGTTGGCCACAAAAGCTTTGTTCTGGGGTGTGTCGGGATAGTTGTGGATATAGCGAGCAGTGGCCCACAATTTGTCTTTAAATTTGCCTGCCTCGACTTCGCGGGCAATTCCCTCCAACAAATCCACCGAACCTCCGATGCACTGGAACCAGGCCTGGATCTTGTCGAAGACTCCGAGCAAGAGCGCCTGCCGGAGAAGCATCATACCCTCCCCCGCCCAGGGAGTGGCATGGATGGCATCGGGATTAGCCGCCATCACCGCAGCGATATGGGAAGAAAAATCCATCGTCCAGAAGGGAGCCCAGGCGATGGCCACAAATTCCACATCCGGCCGGAACTTCTTCAAGGTATCTTTGAAGAGGGCCCAGGCAACATATCCATACTCATAATCCTGATGGATTCCCGCCCATTTTTTAATGTTGGGAAAATCTTTGAAAATCATCGCAGAGAGAATGCTTTCCTGGTAGACGGGGACGGAAATACGGAAGATCTGCTTAATTCCTTTTCCAACAACCAGCTCTTCAGTCAATCGATGGGTGGACGCATGGGCGAACATGCAGATGCGATCAAGCTCTGGCAGAACAGGGCCAACAGCCATAGCGCATCCACTGGAATCCACCCCGAAGAGAAAATGGGCTCCCCACTCAGTAACTAAGTATCTGGCATTTTTCACAGCAACTGCTGGCTTGAGTTCCTCGTCCATGAACTTCCATTCCAGCTTACTTCCCAAGATTCCGCCTTTGGCATTAATCTCTTCGATGGCCAAGGTTGAACCGGCAAGTATCTGCCAGCCATAATCCGCGTGCGCGCCGGAGGTCACCCCTTGGCCGCCGACCCTGATGACGTCCACCCCTAAGACCTTCTTTCTGGGCTTGGGTTTGGCAGGAGCTTTCTCCTTTACCTGCGCCTCTCCTGCCTTTCCAAATCCAAATGTCAAGCCGCCCACCCCGGCAGCGGCTGCGGTTTTCAGAAAAGCCCGGCGACTGATTTTTTTCTTTCGCTCATTGGTTCTCCCTCCTTGATTTTCGTGAAAAATTAATACAGACGCATTAAATCATTTGGCTCAAAATCGTTTCCCTCTCCCCCCGTGGTCGGTCGGAGACTCGACTCTGCGAGGTCTAATCGACTCGCGGGAGAGGGCCACGGTGAGGGGGATTAGGGTGAAATCGGCTTCATTCACCCTCACCCCAACCCTCTCCCGTCAAGGGAGAGGGAGTCTGTTGTCAAGATACTTCCTGTGTTTGAATAAGTTAGAAAATAGCTCTCAAATCCCCCCCACCCCCCTTTACGAAAGGGGGGATTTTCATTCTTCGCCAAAGAAAACTTACCACCCCCTTTCATGAAAAATAGCGTTTGAACTTTAACGTTTCAAGTGCACGTTTTGCTCTTTTAGAAATCCCCCTTGGCCCCCCTTTGACAAAGGGGGATTGGGGGAGCCCTTCTTAGTTGCTGCTAAGTCCATCGATTCATAAATTCGGTAACATATTTATTTACTCAGGACTTAGTGCCGAGTGAGCAATTATTTCAATTCGCAGCATGAGGATAAATGATCGTATTTGCGAATCGAAGCACTAAGGGTTTTAACTCCAAACCTGCAACGTGTAACTTGAAACTCTATTCTATTTTCTGATCCCTGTATTCTGAATTCTGACTTCTTGATTTTACTCAACACTCATCGCTCATTACTCATTACTTATTGAGCAGTCGCGCTGCGTCCTTGGCAAAGTAAGTAAGGATGAGGTCAGCCCCGGCTCGCTTGATTGCCGTCAACACTTCCATCATCACCCGTTCTTCTTCCAGCCATCCCTGCTGAACGGCGGCTTTGATCATGGCATATTCTCCGCTCACGTTGTAAGCGGCCACGGGAAGGTTAAACTGCTCCCGCACGGCTCGGATGATGTCCAGGTATGCCAGTGCGGGTTTCACCATAATAATGTCCGCCCCTTCCTGAACATCCAGCCATACTTCTCGTATGGCCTCCCGGGCATTGGCCGGGTCCATCTGGTAGGACTTGCGGTCTCCAAACTGAGGGGTAGATTCTGCAGCTTCGCGGAAAGGGCCATAGAACCCAGAGGCGTGTTTGGCAGCGTAGGACATGATGGGAATGTTTTCAAAGCCATTCTGGTCCAGAATCTCGCGGATCGCCTTCACCCTCCCATCCATCATGTCTGAGGGGGCGACTATATCTGCTCCCGCCTGGGCGTGAGAAAGGGCCATTTTGGCCAGAAGCTTGAGGGTGGCGTCATTATCCACCTCACCTTTGACCACCACCCCGCAATGGCCATGGCTGGTGTATTCGCAAAGGCAAACGTCGGTAATGACTGCCAGCTCCGGAACTTTGCTCTTGATTGCCTGGATGGCCTGCTGGATGATTCCCGATCGGGCATAAGCCTCAGACCCGCGCAGGTCCTTTTTCTTGGGGATGCCGAAAAGAACGATTGCGGGCACGCCCAGATTAAAAACTTCATCTGCTTCCTTCACCGCCAGGTCTACGGAGAGCTGAGCGACACCGGGCATCGAGCGAATCTCTTTCCGCATCCTTCGGCCATGGGTGACGAAAATAGGGTAGATGAAGTCATCCACGGATAACTTCGTCTCCCGAACCATCCTCCTCAGTGTCTCATTTTTTCGTAAGCGGCGTGCTCGATAAATGGGAAAATACATAGAAAACTCCCTTTTCAAATTCGGAATGCGGAATTCGGAATGGCGAATAAAGTTGTTTAATTTTCTCTTTTTCTTTTTTCATTCCACATTCCGCATTCAACATTCCGCGTTTTCTAAGTTTCTTTCTTCCAGGCCTGCACCCTGGCTAATCCTTCCTTGAACTTCGCCATTTTCTCGGCCAAGGTCTTTGCTTTTTCTTTCTCCTTCTCCACCGCCTCCGGCCGGGCTTTACGCAAAAATTCTTCGTTGTGCAGCTTCAAATGGATCCGCTTCAACTCCTCTTCTATTTTGGCGATCTCCCTTTGGATCCGTTTTTCCTCGTCATCCAGGTTGATCAATCCCTTTAAGGGTAAAAATACCTCCACCTCCCCGACTATGGACGTGGCCGAGGATTTTGGCCTTTCCCCTTCCGGCTGAATGACAACCTTCCTCGCACGCGCGAGGGTTTCCATGTAAATCCCATTCTTCTCCAGCGTGTTTAAAGCTTCCCTGTTCTTGGTATGCAAAATTATTTCCACCTCTCTGGATGGTGGAACGTTCAATTCACTGCGCAGGTTACGGATAGCTCCGATAACGCCCATAATCAAATCCATCTCTGCCTCTCTCTTAGGATCAATTTCGCTCTCCTTTGCCTTAGGGAACTCGGCAACCATGATGGACCCCTCATTTCCGGGAAAGGACTGCCAGATATCTTCGGTAATAAAGGGCATGAACGGGTGGAGAAGGCGGAGGGAAATGTCCAGTACCCGGGCGAGAACATTCTGGGCCATCCATCTCTGAGCGGGATCTTTATCCTGGTAGAGGACAGGCTTGCTCAGTTCGATGTACCAATCACAGAATTCATGCCAGAGGAACTGGTAGACGGCCGAAGCAGCTTCGTTGAACCTATAACTATCCAGATTCTGGCGCACTTCAGAGATGGTGCGGTTCATCCGGCTCAGGACCCAGCGATCGGCCAGAGTCAATTCAGCCTTTCCCACTGGCTTGCGGGTGTGGCAATCTTGCAGATTGCTCAGAGTGAAACGGGAGGCATTCCAGATCTTGTTGGCAAAATTTCGGTAACCAGCCAGGCGCTCCTCGGAGAGCCGGATGTCCCGCCCCTGCGCTGCAAAAGCTGTCAGGGTAAAGCGGAAAGCATCTGTACCGAACTTCTCGATGACTACCAGCGGGTCGATGACGTTGCCCCTGGACTTGCTCATCTTCTGCCCTTCCGCATCCCGCACCAAGGCATGAATGTAGACATCCCTGAAGGGAACATCCCCCATGAACTTAAGCCCCATCATCATCATGCGGGCCACCCAGAAGAAGAGGATGTCGAACCCCGTTACCAGGACAGATGTGGGATAAAAAACCTCCAGGTCTTTGGTTTTTTCCGGCCAACCCATCGTGGAAAAGGGCCAGAGGGCTGAGCTGAACCAGGTATCCAGAACATCCTGCTCTTGCTCTACCCGAGAGCTACCGCAGGAAGGGCATTTGGAAACTGACTCCAGGGAGACGATCACTTCTCCGCATTCTCGGCAATACCAGGCTGGGATCCGATGGCCCCACCAGATCTGTCGGGAGATACACCAGTCGCGGATGTTATTCATCCATTCAAAGTAGGTACTCTCCCACACGGAGGGGATAATCCGGGTTTGCCCCTTTTTCACCGCCTCGATGGCCGGCTCAGTTAAGGGCTTGGCGCGTACGAACCACTGCTTGGAAACCGTTGGTTCGATGATCGTCTTGCAGCGGTAGCAGTGGCCTACGTTATGCAGGAAGGGCTCCACTTTTTTCAGCAGGTTCGCTTCTTTAAGGTCTCTGACCACTTCCTTGCGGCACTGGAATCGCTGCTGCCCGGCGTATCTCCCAGCTTGGCCATTCATCTTCCCGGCCTCATCGATCACCCGCACCATGTCCAGGCCGTGCCTCCGGCCGATCTCGAAGTCATTCGGGTCGTGAGCCGGCGTGACCTTCAGCGCACCGGTGCCGAATTCTTGGGAAACATATCCATCGGCAATCACAGGGATCTTCCGGTTCATCAGGGGGAGAATGACTTTCTGCCCGATATATTTCATGTACCGCTTGTCCTCAGGATGGACCGCCACCGCCGTGTCGCCGAGCATCGTCTCTGGCCGCGTAGTGGCCACAACCAGGTATTCCTTCGATCCCTCGAGAGGGTACTTGATGTAGTAGAGGTGACCCTGTTCCTGCTCGTGTTCAACTTCCAGGTCAGAGAGCGCGGTCTGGCAACGGGGACACCAGTTGATGATGTAGTCTCCCCGGTAAATCAGGCCTTCCCGATAGAGGCGCACGAAGACTTCCTTCACTGCCCGGGACAGGCCTTCGTCCATGGTAAATCTCTCGCGGCTCCAATCACATGAGCTTCCCAGCTTTTTCAGTTGCTTGATGATCTGCCCGCCAAACTCCTGTTTCCACTTCCATACCCGCTCTATGAAAGGTTCCCGGCCCAGGCTATGCCGGTTGGTCCCTTCTTCGGCCAACTGCTTCTCCACCACATTCTGCGTGGCAATGCCCGCATGATCTGTTCCTGGAAGCCAGAGGACATTAAAACCATCCATACGCTTGTATCGGGTCAGAACATCCTGGAGGGTGTTGTTGAGGGCATGGCCCATGTGTAAAGAGCCGGTTACGTTGGGCGGGGGAATGACGATGGAAAAGGGGGGACGACTGGAGAATTCATCCGCCCGGAAGAGATTTTGCTCCTCCCAGAAACGATACCATTTCTCTTCTACTTGGTGAGGGTCGTAAGCCTTCTCCCGACTCACATTCTGTTCTTTCTTCACTCCTTCTCCTCTACCTGGGCTTTGATCCTCTCGATCTCCTTCCGCAATACCTCCTCGGCAATTTTGGGAAAGATCTCCCGGGCCACCCGCTCGAGAATGCGCCCTCCTTCTTTCGACATCCATTCTTCAGCCCTGGCCTGGAGCGCTTCTCTCATGGCTTTCAACTCGGATTCGTACCCCGGGACTGAAGGCTGGGGAGTTATCTTTCTGGGCTTCTCCTCGATCACCTCGGTCAATTCAATGATTTCTTCATCATCTTTCCTGTCAGTCATGATCACCCCCAAGAAATTGATTTGCCATTATCACAAAAATGCCCACTCGTCAAGCAAATCGGGAGAAGAAAAACGGTTAAATAACCAGCCAGGGCTGGGGAAGGAAGATTCTCTCGTAGAGCTTAAAAGCGTAGCGGTCGGTCATGCCGGCGATGAAGTCAGCGATCGCCCGCTCCAGGGGCTCATGGGCGAAGGCCTCCCCTGCTTCCTTCCGGAATTCTTCTTTCCTCTGCAAGAAAAAGGCATAGAGTTCCCGGATAATCTTCGCCGATTTGATGAAATCATCATGGACTTGCGGCAGGTCATAAACTCGCTCGTACAGGAAGTCCCGGAGTTTCACCGTGGCTTCCAAGACACTTTCGCTCAACTCAATTTTCAAAGGCTCAGCCTTCTTCGCCTGCTCCAGGATGTCGCGCACCATGGCATCGATTCGCTTCCCGTGAGAATCTCCCAGACGCCTCCGGCAATCCCCCGGTATATCTCCCGGCGAGATGAGCCCGGCACGAATGGCATCGTCAATATCATGATTGATGTAGGCAATGATGTCGGCGATGCGTACCAGCCTTCCTTCGTAAGTACAGGGCATATCATTGGGGTCTTCGGAGATCACGTCTCCCTTCCCCTTAGAATGCTTGAGGATCCCATCCCGGACCTCGAAGGTAAGGTTGAGACCCCTCCCCTCTCTTTCCATAATATCCACCACCCTCAAGCTTTGAGCCGCGTGATGGAAGCCGCCCGGGCAGATCTCGTTCAAGATTTCCTCGCCCGCATGACCGAAAGGGGTATGCCCGAGGTCGTGTCCCAGGGCGATGGCTTCGGTAAGGTCTTCGTTCAGGCAGAGGGCCTTGGCCATGGTCCGGGCAATCTGCGAGACCTCCAGAGTATGGGTAAGACGGGTACGGTAATGGTCTCCGGTAGACGCCAAGAAAACCTGGGTTTTATGCTTGAGGCGGCGGAAGGATTTGGAATGGATGATCCGGTCACGGTCGTGTTGGAAGGCGGGCCGGATACTGCATTCCTCTTCCGCAGTGGCTCTTCCTCGACTGTTGGCGCTGAGCTGGGCATAGGGGGATAGAAATCTTTTTTCCCTATCCTCCAGCATTGTGCGAACGGACATAACCATCCTTTTCCAAAAAGTGCCTAAAGTTAGCCAAACGTTGGGATTTACAAACCCTTGGCCTTAAGTTAAGATCATCGTATGAAGGTGACCCTTTCCCGATACCTGGCGAAAGAACTCTTCCCCATTTTCCTTCTCGGCCTGGTCGGTTTTACCTTCATCCTGCTCACCGGAAGAATTTTACAGCTTACTGAGCTGTTCGTCAACAAGGGGATTGCCCTGGCGTACATTCTTCAGCTTCTCTATTACCTCCTGCCATCCTTCCTCGTTTTGACCATTCCCATGGCCACCCTGTTATCTGTAATGCTCACTTTCAACCGCCTATCCAGTGATAACGAGATAACCGCTCTCAAGGCTTCTGGGGTGAGCCTGTACCAAATGACTCCTCCTGTGCTGGTGCTTGCTCTGCTCGCCACCCTGGTGACCACCATTCTTTCCCTCTACTCCCTTCCTCGAGCCAACCAGGCTTCCCGTTCCCTCCTCTACCAGATAGCCAGTACGCGGGCTCATGCCGGTGTTAAGGAGCGAGTATTCAACGATGATTTTGAGGGCCTGGTCCTTTACGTAGAGCGGGTGCAACCCAGGAATTTCGAATGGGAAAATGTCTTTATCTCAGACTCCCGCAGTGCCGCCGAGACCCATACGATCATCGCCCGCCAGGGATTTGTTCTCTCAGACCCAAAGCTCCTCATCGTAACTTTGAGGCTGAAGCAGGGAGCCATTCATAAATTGGGCGACCAGCCTGACGCCTACCAGAAGATCGACTTCGACACCTATGATCTACGCTTGGATTTGAAGACCGGGTTTAAGGCCAAGCAAAATGGGGAAAAGCATCCTGCCGATATGACCTGGGGCGAGCTCGGCAGAGCCATTCAAGTGCTGCGGTCGAAGAACATCGATACCAAACCACAGAGGATCAAGATGCACGAAAAATTTTCTATCCCCTTTGCTTGCCTGGTTTTGGGCGTCATCGGAATTCCCCTGGGACTTCAATCCCGTACTTCCCGCGCGGGCAGATCCATAGGTTTCGTCTGGTCCATTGGCGTTCTTCTGGTTTACTACCTTCTAACCAGTGCGGGCACCTCGCTGGCAGAGCGGGGAATCATCCTGCTGGAAGCGGGTATGTGGGCAGCAAACGCCATTTTCCTGAGTCTGGGAATCTACCTGCTGATCAAGGCGGCCAATGAATCTCCCGTTCTCCTGCTGGTCTGGCTGAACAAAGCCATCGAGAGACTCCGCCAAGGAATGGATCGCCTGCGCAGGTCCAGAGAATGGAGACATCCGGGATGAGTATCCTCACCCGCTACCTGGCCAGAGAATTTAGCCAATTTTTTCTCTTGAGCTTGGCGGGCTTCAGCACCCTCTATCTGATCGTGGAGTTCTTCGAACGGATTAACGCCTTCCTTTACAATAAAGCCACCCTGCTGATGATGGCGGCATATTTCCTGAACAAGATCCCCTCCATTCTTTTCCAGGTCGCTCCGGCGTCTGTCTTGTTAGCTGCCATTGTTACCCTCGGCTTGATGTCCAGGCATAACGAGATCCTGGCCATGAAAGCCGGGGGTGTCAGCCTCTGGTGCACTTCCTTCCCCATCCTGGGGGTGGTGATAATCATCTACTTTATCCTCCTCGGAATCAATGAGCTGATCCTTCCTTACGCCAACCAAAACGTTCGCACCATTTATGATCTGATCATCTACAAAAAAATGCCCGTGGCTGCTTTCAAACAGAGTCAGATCTGGATTCACAGCCACCAGGCCATCTACAACATCCAACTTTACCGCCCGGAACGGGACGTGCTGGAAGGGATTACTCTCTATCGCTTTGACCCAAATTTCCAGCTCACGGAGCGGGTGGATGCCCGCAGCGCCCGCTGGAAAGAGGGCCACTGGATTTTTTCGGAAGCGTCCGTAACTCAATTTGCCCGCGATGGTTTCCCGGTCCGCAAAAAATACTCCGAGATCATCCTCTCCCTTCCGGAGACTCCCAGCGACTTTCGGCTGGCGGAAAAGGACCCGCAGGAGATGAACTACCGGGAGTTAAGGAATTACGTGGGTAAGATTGAGCGGGACGGGTACGATGCCAGCAAGTATCGCTGCGCCATGCATGCCCGTATTTCCTATCCCTTCATCAGCCTGATCATGGCTCTTTTGGGCATCCCCATAGCCCTAAGGAAGGAGCGGGGAGGGGGAATTGCTCGGGCTGTGGGATTCAGCATTCCGATCAGTTTCCTTTGTTGGTGGATATTTTCTTTCAGCCTGGAGTTGGGCAAAGCGCAGGCCCTTCCCCCCTTTCTGGCTGCCTGGCTGAGCAACTTCACCTTCGCCCTGGTGGGCCTCTACCTCTTCCTTTCTATACGCCACTAATAGCAGAGAGCATGGAGCAAAGGGCATAGGGCTAAAAACCAGAGGCTTTGTTCGCTATGCTCTATGCGCTATGCTCTATGCTCATTTTAAGTTCCCATTTCCCACGAGTTGAGGTATCTCTTCTGGGCCTTCGTTAGGAGATCGATCTTGATCCCCATCGATTCTAACTTCAACCTGGCAATCTCCTGGTCGATGTCCTGGGGCACGGCATAGACTCTCTTCTCCAGCCTCCCTCTGTTTTCCACCAGAAATTTCGTCGCCAGAGCCTGGTTGGCAAAGCTCATATCCATGACGCTGGAAGGATGCCCCTCAGCCGCAGCCAGGTTGATCAGCCTCCCTTCTCCCAGGAGGTAGAGCTTCTTGCCGTTCTTCAGGGTGAACTCTTCCACAAACTCCCTCAAGCGGCGTTTCCCTGAGGAAAGATGCTCCAGCGCCTTAAGGTCGATCTCCACGTTGAAGTGCCCGGAGTTGGCCACGATGGCCCCATCCTTCATCTTCTTAAGATGTTCTTCCCGGATGACCTGCATATTCCCCGTGAGGGTGCAGAAAATATCGCCCAGGGCAGCAGCTTCAGACATGGGCATGACCTGGAATCCATCCATCGCGGCTTCCAAGGCCCTCAAAGGGTCCACCTCGGTAATGACCACGTTTGCTCCCATACCTTGAGCACGCATGGCCACGCCCCTCCCGCACCACCCATAGCCACAGACGACGAAGATGCTGCCTGCCAGGAGTCGATTCGTCGCCCGGATGATGCCATCGATGGTGCTCTGGCCAGTGCCATAGCGGTTGTCGAAAAAATGTTTGGTTTTGGCGTCGTTCACGGCAATGATGGGGTATTGCAAAACTCCGTTTTCGGCCATGGAACGCAGGCGAATGACTCCCGTGGTGGTCTCTTCCGTGCCCCCGATCACTTCCGGCAGAAGCTCCCTGCGTTTCTTATGCAGGGTAGAGACCAGGTCGGCTCCGTCATCCATGGTCATCGCGGGCTTCAGGTTCAAGACCGAATGGATATGCTGATAATAGGTCTGGCTGTCCTCTCCCTTGATGGCATAGACCGGGACCTTGAGGTCTTTAACCAAGAATGCGGCCGCATCATCCTGGGTGCTGAGAGGGTTGGAAGCGCACAACCAGACCTGGGCCCCGCCCCTTTTTAGGGTTTGCACCAACACGGCCGTTTCAGTGGTCACATGCAGGCAAGCGGCCAACCGGATTCCCTTTAGGGGTTTCTCTTTCTCAAATTGTTCCCGGAGGAGTTGCACCACGGGCATGGATTTCTCTGCCCATTCCACCCGCAGCCTGCCCTTTTCTGCCAAACCAATGTCTTTGATGTCGTATTCCACAATTTCCTCTTATCCTTTTATTGGACGCAGATGAACGCAGATTTTCGGGATAGAAATTTAGAAAGTAAAAAATCTTTGCCCGTATTCATCTGTCAAGATTCGCGTCTCATTTTTTGGGGAAGGTTTGCCGACCAAGCCGACTGCAAATCCTGGAAATCTCGGACAATACATACTGATTCGATGTTTTTAAGCTTACGATCCGCCTTTTCTGCGTGAATCTGCGTCCCATTTCTTTTACAGCCCGGCCGCTTTCCTTAGTGTCTCGGCCATGTCCGTTCTCTCCCAGGTGAAATCTGGGTCATCTCTTCCGAAATGGCCATAGCAGGCTGTCTTCTTGTAGATGGGGCGGAGCAGATTCAAATAGCGGATCATGGGGGAAGGCTTGAGGTTAAAATGCTCCCGGACAAGCTTGGCAATATCATCCGGCGGTATCTTCCAGGTACCACCCGTATCGATCATTACGGAAACTGGGTCGGCCACACCAATGGCGTAAGCGATCTGGACCTCCACTTTTTCAGCTAAACCGGCAGCGATGATATTTTTGGCAATGTACCGAGCCATGTATGAACCGCTGCGGTCCACCTTAGAAGGATCTTTCCCGGAAAAGCATCCACCGCCGTGGCTTCCGACCCCGCCGTAAGTATCCACGATGATCTTGCGCCCAGTCAACCCGCAATCTCCTCGGGGACCGCCGACCACGAAGCGCCCCGTGGTATTAATGTAGTATTTTGTATTTCTATCCATATACTCAAGAGGAATGACCTTCTTGATGACCTCTTCGATCAGCCCCTCCTTTAGGGTGGAGTATTTCACTTCCGGCGTATGCTGAGCAGCCAGAACGATCGCGTCCACCCGCATGGCTCTACCATTAATATACTGGATGGTCACCTGCGATTTTCCGTCCGGGCGGAGAAAATTCAAAATATTCTTCTTGCGCACCTCGGCCAATCTCCGGGTCAGCCGGTGGGCAAAGAGAATCGGCATGGGCATCATCTCTGGAGTTTCATTGCAGGCATACCCGAACATCAATCCCTGATCCCCGGCGCCCTGCTCATGATTTGCCCGTTCATCCACCCCCAGGGCGATGTCCGGGGACTGCCGGTCTATGGAGGTGATCACCGCGCAGGTCTCCCAGTCGAACCCCATGGCCGAGTCATTGTAACCGATCTCCTTGATGGTCTCCCGCACAATGTCGGGCATGTGGACGTAGCAGGAAGTGGTGATTTCTCCAGCAATCATGGCCAGACCCGTGGTTACCAGTGTCTCGCAAGCCACCCTCCCCTGGGGGTCCTGCTCAATGATGGCATCCAGAATGGCGTCCGAGATTTGGTCGGCTATTTTGTCGGGATGGCCCTCGGTGACCGACTCGGAGGTGAAAAGAAAATCAGACATTCCCATTGCTATTTCCTCCTCCTCTTACTTAGGCGTATGTTACAGATCTGGAGTTGAAGTTCTCGCCGAACTCTTCCGGAAATTTATTCCGCAGGCTGGCGCGGACCAATTCTTCAATTTCCCCCGGGGTGGAAAGATGAAGAGAGGCTTCCACCAGATTTTTGCATTCTTGGAAGGTGTAAGCCCGCAGGATCTTTTTCACCCGGAAGATGGAGAGGACATTCATGGAGAGCTCATCCAACTCCAGCCCCACGAGAATGGGGACGTAGAGGGCCTCTCCGGCCATCTCCCCGCACATGGCCACCCGGATTCCCGCATCGTGAGATGCTTTCACCACATCTCTGACTAATCTCAGGATGGCCGGGTGCAAGGGTTCATAGAGATGGGTCACCGACTCATTCACCCGGTCAATGGCCAAGGCATACTGGATCAGGTCGTTGGTTCCGATGCTGAAAAAATCGACTTCTTGGGCCAGAATATCCGCGATGGTCACAGCCGAGGGAACCTCGATCATGATCCCGATTTCCATCTGGGGGTCGAAAGGAACCCCTTCGGCCGATAGGTTCAAACGGACTTCGTGCAAAATCTTTTTCACTTCCCGGATCTCGGTGGCCCCCGAGATCATCGGAAACAGGATCTTTACTTTCCCATACGCGCTGGCCCGCATGATGGCCCGCAGTTGGACTTTGAAGATATCCACTTCCCTCAGGCTGAAGCGAATCGCCCGCAGGCCCATGGCCGGGTTCATCTCCTCAGCGAGATCCAGATGGGACATGAATTTATCTCCCCCGATGTCTAAGGTGCGGATGATGGCGGGGTGAGGGTGTATTCCCTCGACAACTTTCTTATAGGCGGTGAAATGTTCTTCCTCTGGCGGGAGGTCCTTGCGGTTCAAGTATAAGTACTCTGTGCGATACAGGCCAATCCCTTCCGCCCCATGCTGCAAGACTGCGGGGATCTCGTCCACGAGTTCGATGTTGGCCAGCACCTTCACCCGGTAGCCATCCAGAGTTTCTGCCGGAAGGTCGCGGTACTGGAAGAGTTCCCGTTCCATTTTCTGGCGAACTCGGTGCCGTTCCTGATATTCCCGCATGATCTCCAGGCTGGGGTTTACCACCACCACACCCGTAATCCCGTCCACAATCAGATTGTCGCCGGTGCTGATGGAGTGAGTCGCTGTCTCCGAGCCGACTACCGCTGGAATCTCCAGGGAGCGGGCCATGATGGCCGTGTGGGACGTCCTTCCACCCATATCCGTAACGAAAGCCGTGACCTTGTCTTTGGCCATCTGGGCCGTGTCTCCGGGGGAGAGGTCATGGGCTACGATTATGACCTCTTCTTTGATCTTCGAAATGCTCTCTGGATCCTTTCCCATCAAATTCCTAAGAATCCGATCTCCCACATAGTCCACGTCCGTCTTCCGACTCTTCAAGTATTCGTCATCGATGCTGTCAAAAACCTTGCGCACCCGTTCCAGGTTAATCTTTAGCGCCCATTCCGAGTTGATCCAGCTATGCTTGATGGTCTCCACGGTTTTTTCGATCAGGTTCTTGTCCTCCAAGAGCAAGAGGTGGGTATCGAGGATGTAGGCCAGGCTGGCCGCATCCTCCTGGAGAAGTTTCTCCTTGGCCTTGCGCAGTTGCTTCTTGGACTCTTCGACCGCATCCCGCAAGCGGTCCACCTCTTGAGGAACCTGGGACTCCGGCAGCACCTTGGCCGGGGCTTCGATTTTTCCCCGATCCAGTAGGTAGGCTTTTCCGATGACAATTCCCGGGGTCACCCCGATTCCTTTGATAAACTTAGTCTTCATGGTTTCTCGTTTCAATCTACTCTTCTCCAAACTGATTTTCAATCAACTTCCCCAGAGCCTCCAGGGCTTCCAGAGCATCTTCTCCCCGGGCGTTCACCGTGATGTGGGTCCCCTGGGCCGCAGCTAACATCATTAGATCCATGATGCTTCTGCCGTCCGCCACCTGCCCATCTTTTTCTACTTTGATCTCCGAGCAGAACCTGCTGGCTGTCTGCACAAAGGAAGCTGAAGGCCGGGCGTGAAGGCCGAATTTATTCTTGATCAGGTACGTTCTGGATATCAAAGTCTTCCATCATAGAAATAATTCGAGCGGCATCACCCTCCGCTCGTCTGCTAACCCCTTGAACCTAAAGGCTTAGCTTTGCGTTTAGTTTACTTTCCCGAAAACCCTTTGTCAAGTTTTTTCCCAGTCATTTTGTTCAAATCAGACATAACAAAGGGGGCAGATCCCATACCTCCCTGGGAACAGAATTTCGCCCTGAGAGCCCCCGTCAAGAGGGTCAAATCAGGGGCCTTTCTGGCATACCATAGCAAGAAAGATC
>Ga0315314_1000331_pt1 | contig 58187 bp, 64 predicted proteins | sample TDP9_MG_FD_203631 | JGI IMG/M metagenome (GOLD analysis project Ga0315314, IMG submission 203631) | Freshwater sediment microbial communities from Lake Towuti, South Sulawesi, Indonesia - TDP9 | ecosystem: Environmental > Aquatic > Freshwater > Lake > Sediment | place: Indonesia: South Sulawesi... | reverse complement strand
GCTTGAGGTAAAATTCCTTCAGCGTTCCCATCAAGTCTCGTAAGCTGACGTTCTTGTCCATGACGATCCCCTCAATTTGGTGGAACTCTGCAAGGTGTTTGTAGTCCACCTTCTCGTTTCGATACACTCGATCCACCGAGAACACCTTTACGGGGGGTTCCCTGTGCTCGGCAAGGTGGCGGATGGTTACCGCAGTGGTATGGGTCCGCAGTATGAGCTTCCTCGCCTCTTCAGGGCTCCACGTGTACTCCCAACCCCTCGACCTCGTTATCCAACCATTCTCGTGGGTTTTAGCCACGGCTTCCACAACACTTTTTCTTGGCAACCCTCCCCTATGAGGGTATGCAAGATAGAAGGTGTCCATCATCTCTCTCGCTGGGTGATCTTGAGGCTGGAACAAAGCATCGAAGTTCCAGAAGGCCGTTTCCACAATGGGCCCCCGAATTTCCGTGAAGCCCATCTCGAGGAAAATCTCCCTAACTCTCTGAATGATCTGTTGAGCCGGGTGGATCTTTCCAGGATACACAGCAGGACCCGGAGCCGTCACATCGAAGCGTCGAAGTTTAACTTTCTTCCACCTTCCAGTCCGAATGAGATCGGGGGTTAACTGGCTGATCTCCTCCACAACCTCTATTCCCAGTCTAATCAGTTCCCAACCGCTCTCTGTTAACTCCAGTTCCCTCAAGGTTTTTTCGGTGACCTTTACGAGTTTCCGTCTCTTCAGAGCTGAAGCTGCGTTTTGGAGGTCTTCGCTCAACTCCTCAAGAACTAGGGGACCCTTTTCCTCCAGAAGGGAAATGAGCTTTTCATCGATTCCCACCTGTGGCTCCCTTAAGGCTTTAAGAACGCGTTCTCTCTTCCTTATAGTCGCCCAGCCCTTACGATGTAGCCAACCGAGCGCGATGGTCAAAAACCTCTTTTCGAGGGCTGCCTTCTTAACAATGTCTTCAACCGAAGCCTCACCACCCAACTGGACTAACGAATCGACTAAACGCCTTTCCGGCAACCCTCTCCTAGCATGATACTTTCCTTCCTCACTTAGCGCAATTATTGTCCTTCTTTGCTTATGGAGCTTTGTCAGATTCTTCGCCTTGAGGGAGAGAGCGGCACGCATAACTCCCGCGTGAGCCAAGCCGCTGACCTCAACTATCTGATCGACACGTCCCCTACCCCTCAGCTTTTCCAACGCAAGCAAGGTTTTTTGTTCATGCCCTCTAAGCTCAGACATGATGCCTCCTCCACAATCCACTGGTTTTCAACTCCATTATCAAAGGTTGATAAGGCAGTTTAGGACTAGGGTAAAACTCCTTAAAAGGTTTCGATGAAGTCATGTGCTCTATGCTCGTCAAAAGCGGGATCAGAAGCCAAAGAATGGAAATTGGTGGGGCATCCCTTCACCAGCTATTGGATATAAACACAAAGGTTATTTATATTTTGCCTCGAATCCTTAAGAGGACGCTTGCTCAAGCGGATCAACGATGGACGGGTGTTAAGTGATGGTTAATGAAGAAGAGGAAATGATTGTTACGCCCTGGGAGGTTTCAGGTAAGATCGACTACGACAAATTGATACGGCAGTTTGGAACACAGCCCATCACCGACGAGCTTTTGGAAAGAATAAAGAAACACACAGGGGAACTGCATCCGCAGCTGCAAAGGAGGCTGTTTTTCTCGCACCGAGACCTAGACTGGATCCTTGACTTGTACGAGGCGGGACAAAAATTTGTGCTATACACAGGCAGGGGTCCCTCTGGGCCGGTTCACATTGGGCATCTCATCCCTTGGATTTTTACAAAGCATCTTCAAGATGCCTTTGGAGCAAAACTCTATTTCCAGATGACCGACGACGAGAAGTTTCTGATACACCCCGACTTTACTGTGGAGAAGTCCCTTGGTTTCACCTATGAAAACGCCTTAGATGTTATCGCTGTTGGCTTTGACCCAGAAAAAACAGTGATCATTTCAGATGTCAAACATATCAGTGCTCTCTATGACTTATCCATAAGAATCGCAAAGCACCTAACGTTTTCCACTGTGAAGGCGGTCTTCGGCTTTGAGGACAGCTCAAACATAGGGATCATATTCTTTCCAGCCCTTCAGGCAGCCCCCGCTTTTCTAGAATCGTTTCTAACGGGAAAGAAGACGCCATGTTTGATCCCAGCGGCGATCGACCAAGACCCCTACTGGAGGGTCACCAGGGATATAGCTCCAAAGCTTGGGTACTATAAGCCGGCTCAAATCCACTGCAAGTTCTTGCCTGGTTTGGGGAAGGGTGGAAAGATGTCGGCGTCCCTACCTGAAACGTGCATATTCACCGTGGACCCTCCAGAAATGGCGGAAAGGAAAATTTGGAACGCCTTCACGGGTGGCAAGCCAACCGAGAGCGAGCAGAGAAAATACGGAGGAGAACCCTCCGTATGCTCCATCTTTCAATACTATTATCATCTGTTTGAAGAAAGCGACGAGAGGGTCAAGAAACTCGAAAAGGAATGTAGATCAGGAGAGATTATTTGCGGCGAATGCAAGGTCCTCTTGGCGGATAGGGTAAAAAGTTTTCTGAGGGAGCACCAAAGGAAAAGGGAGGAAGCAAAGGATATTATAGAGAAATTCTTCATCAAATAGTCTAACCTGCAAAGGAAAGGAAGCAGCTTTTAAACACTTGTAACAAGGCCAAAACGGCCTACTTCCACTTGATTTTACAACAAAACATGACTACTTTAATTGCCGTTCAGAGGGAATGAATGGGACGCTTTGTTAGGTCAGAACTGGTAGGTTTCGCCTGGTTTTAGTACGATAATTTTTACATCTGGAGTTTTTTCTTTCACGATTTTGACGAAGCCCTCAGCTGAGGGAGTTAGCACCGGATAGGTTTGGTAGTGCATGGGAATAACTATGGCTGGTTTGATGAGTTTCACCGCCTCGGCTGCCTCCTCTGGACCCATCGTATAGTAGCCTCCGATGGGGATCAACGCTATGTCTGGACGGTGGATTTCACTGATAAGCCGCATGTCTCCGAAGAGTCCCGTGTCGCCAGCGTGGTAGATGGTTTTTCTTCCCGCCTCTATAACTAAGCCCGTGGGAGCTCCTCGTGTGGAGGAGTGGAAAGCCTGAACCATGGATATCCTTATTCCCTTCACCTTAACGGTTCCGCCGATATTGATTCCAGCAGTCTCTTTTACGTCCTCCTCCAGGGCGTAAACGCTCAGTTCATATATGCCGACGAAGGTAGCTCCGGTTTGTTTGCAGATTTGAATGGCGTCGCCGAGATGGTCTGGGTGATCGTGGGTGACGCAAATGATGTCGGCTTTCTTGATATCCACAACTTTTATGGGGGCTAATGGATTTCCATCCAACCACGGATCTACCAAAATGATCTTGTTCACTAATTCAATTTCAAAGCCGGAATGTCCCAACCACCTCATTTTTGCCACGTTCACCTTCCTCCTTTTCTAAACTTTTTTAACCCTCTATGCATTTAAAAGAATCTGCGTGCAGGCGATGGTTATTCCTGAGGAAATCCTTGAAAAGTATCAGCGGGCAGGGAAGATCGCCACTAAGGTTCGAGAGGAGGCGAGGAGGACCGTTCGTGAGGGCATGCTTATTATTGATTTATGCGAAAAGACGGAGTCTCTGATTCGGGAGACGGGAGGAAAGCCCGCGTTTCCCTGCAACGTGTCTATAAATGAGATCGCCGCGCACTATACCTCGCCTCCCCAAGACAGAAGAAGGATTCCCGAGAACTCCATCGTGAAGATAGACATCGGCGTTCACGTGGATGGTTATATTGCTGATACCGCCGTCACCGTGTGCTTTGACCCACAGTATGAGAGTCTCGTGCAAGCGGCGGAAGAAGCCCTTAAGAAAGCCATCGAAATCCTTCGTCCGGGTTTGCTTACTTCGCAGTTCGGTTCAATCCTTCAAAAAACCATAAAGAACCGAGGCTTCGAACCCATTTCGAATCTTACTGGGCACAAGGTTGAACGATACCTGTTGCACGCGGGAAAATCCCTGCCTAACGTGTTTCACGTTTCTGCCACTAGAGTAAATGTGGGGGAGGTTTATGGGGTTGAGCCCTTTGTAACCGTTGCTAACGCAGTTGGCAAGGTTAAGAGCGGTTCTGAAGCGTACATCTTCCGATTTTTGAAGCATAGGTCTTTGAGGGATCCTTATGCCAAGGAACTACTTAACGGTATCAAGGAAAATTTTCAGGGCCTTCCTTTCACTGAGCGGTGGCTCCAAGGGCAAGTGCCACCTAATCACTATAAACCCGCTTTCTCAGAGCTTCTTTCGTCCAAGAGCTTGATGTCGTACCCCGTTCTCATAGAAGCTAGCGGAAAACCCGTAGCGCAGGCGGAGCACACTGTTTTGATCGTAGAAAACGGGTGCATGGTATTGACTTAGCTTTCCTTCTCCTTGGCCTCACGATAGATGGAGGCGATTAACATTTTTTCGTTGCATTTCGGGCACTCCTCCGCCTCTTTGAAGATGTAGTCCCCGCGCTGGAAGTCTCGAATGGTCTTGAAGCCGCACTTTTGGCATAAGATTGTTGTAGCTACTCGCTGCATCTTAAGGGTAAACTTTTGCATTTTTCTTCTTGATTGAAACAGCATGTACGTTGACAAGGCAAGGGTAGTAACGCCAATCATCGCGAAATTGATTCCTGCGTTCAAGTCCTGATTTCTAAGGGCGTGGACCGCTTGATAAAGCGCGGCGATTGCCAGAACGAGCGTCACGAGGATAATAACTAGGAAGAGAGAAGAAATCCTGCTCGCTGGAGGGGCTGTTTCGCTCATCGTATCACCTATTGTCCGATCCCTATGGAGTTTCCTATGCCCGCTATTATAACCGAGTCTCCCTCCTTTGTCCGTTCTAGGATCAGGCGCTTAACTTGTTCAATGGCGGTATCAGCGGCGTCGAAGATTTCCTTTCTCATCGGAGAGACCGCGTCCCCGATGTCTTCCTTAATAACGACAGCGTTCACCGGAATCTTGTATTTAAGGACTGTCTCTTCCACCTTGAATTGTTCGACCCCTGGTCCACCGATCGCTACGCCTACTCCCCCAGCCACCTCGCCCGGCTTCTCCCCCTCAAGCTTTTGTGCAGCGTCTATGGCGATTATTGTAGTGATTTTCCCCTCGTTTTCCTCTATGATTTGCTTTATTGCATCCCCGGGCTTGCCCACATTTCCGCCCGGACCCTCCGCTTTCAAAACGTATGCTGTTCGACCCTCAATGGGCACCTTGGCCACGACAACGTCCTTGGATATTTTTTTCTTTTCATGCCCATACATGAGCTTAGCGGCGACAAGAGCGCCGGCACCATCGCCTATGGGCTGACCATAGGTGAAGGCTTTCAAGGCGCTGGCGAAGGCCTCTGCCTCTTGCATGATGAGGGGAAGCACCATTTGGAGCTGCATGACGATGTATAGGCTCAGGGTTTTTTTACCGAGCATGTAAAAGTGCCTTATTACCTTGTAGATAATGTTTAGGACGAGGGCTGCCTCTAGCGTGTTCTCTAGGTTGTTCATCTGAGTTTCGTCCGCTTGAGGCGCCATGATCTTTACCTCATCCTTAAAGCGGACATCTCGAACGTCCAGCAGATGTTCCAACTTCCAAACTACTCCTGAAGGGTCCATGTCTTGAGGTCCGAGGGTTACATATTCTAGGAACTGGTCTACTCTGACGGTTGGGTCTCCCTCTGGCTTCCCTAGCTCCTTTATGGTTGATATAGCGGCTTTTCTTCCCTCATCCCTCATAAACTTGAGGCGTACTAGGGAGCCCTCAATCTCCTTCAGCATGAGCCACATCTGGATGCGCTGCCCATAAAACATGAAAACCACAAGGAAAAGGATCCAAACTAACTGCAAAATCCACCCTAAGAAGTTATCCTGCCCGGGAAACAGTTGCGATATATCCGGAAGCATCAGCTCTCGCCCTCTCTGAAAGTCTGCTCACGGTCAGTAATAAATTTTGAGGATTTCCCCTCCATAACCACACCGGGTCGTTGGGGCTGCCAGCTTTCCCGGCTTCGCGTGGCCGAAGACCACACTAACGCCGGAAACGGAGCGCGGTTTAACTTCCGAGCTACCGGTAAGAGGCAGACATTTCCCATACGCCTCTTATTTTCGGAACGGGATCGGGTGGGTCCCGCGCCCTATGGCCGGCAACCCCAATAACCACGAGGACTTTTCCTACATTAACTTTTCGCTTAAATCCACGAGAAACTCGTATATTTCAAGCCTGCGAGGTCTTGGATGGTGGGCCGGGCCGGATTTGAACCGGCGATCTTCGCCGCGTGAGGGCGACGTCTTAGCCAAACTGGACTACCGGCCCCTCTAAATTTAGAATGAGGCTAAATCCTTTATACCTTTCGTAATAACAATTTGTCACGCTGAAAATGAGCAAATCAAACAAAATTCAAAGCAGACCCTGATCCTAGCGCCTAATAGAACTCGTTCGCACGCACAAGTTTATCCTAAAACCATTAGGGCGTCAGCCTGAAGCGGTCTCTCGGAAACAGCACAACTTCACGAATGTTTCGCTTTCCAGTCAGCACCATCATTAACCTTTCAAGACCCGTAGCCCACCCAGCGTGGGGAGGCATGCCGTAATCGAACACCTGCAGATGATGTTTGAAGGACTCGGGGCGCAGTCCCTGCCCCATCATTCTCTTCACCAAAAGGTCCTTGGAGTGAACACGGGTTCCTCCGGAGGCGAGTTCTATCCAGCGCCACATCAAGTCGAAGGCTTCGCACAGGACTGGGTTGTCGCCGCGAGGCTTTATGTAAAAGGGCTTTGATTTAGTCGGCCAGTCGGTAATGAAGTAAAAGTAGGGATAAAGCTTGCCTAAGATTTTAAAGGCCTCGGTGGGGACGTCCTCACCCCACGGAATCTCCACTTCCCTTTTCCTTAGCTCCTCGAGAATTTCGTCGTAGGTAAAGCGCTTAAAAGGAGTTTTTGGCACATCAGCCCTGCGTCTCAGAATCCTTAGCTCTTTTTTGCAGCCTTCCTTCACAGCATGGAATGTGTGTTGCATGAGTTCTTCTAGAATCGTCATCACATCTTCTGCTGTCGCAAACGCCTGTTCGATATCGATGGAAACGAACTCACTTAGATGGCGGCGGGTGTGCGATTCCTCGGCACGGAAGAAGGCCCCTATTTCAAAGACCTTCTCAAAGTCCATGATCAACTCTTCTTTATATAACTGAGGACTCTGTGCGAGGAAGGCCTCGCGCTCAAAGTACGCCACGGGGAAAAGCGCCGCTCCTCCTTCGGTGGCGGTAGCAATAATTCTTGGGGTGTGCACTTCTGTGAAACCATGTCTGCAGAAGAAGTTGCGTATAGCTTCCAGTGCAACGTGTTGAACTCTAAAGATTGCTCGGTTTTCGTCTCGACGCAGGTCGAGAACACGGGCATCTAGCCGCACATCAATCTCCGCGGGAGTTCGACCTGTTATATCCAAAGGAAGCGGGTGTCGAGCTATCCCCAATATCCGAATCTCGCTGGGAACGATTTCAGCCCCTCCTGGGGCCTTTTCCATTTTTTTCACAGTCCCCTTCACGCCAATACTGTATTGTCGTTGGAGGGAATCGGCCTTTTTCATTACAACCTCATCGACCTCGTCACGGGGGATGGTGACCTGAACTATCCCCTCCTTATCCTCAAGAATCACAAATCTTATGCCGCCTAGATCCCTGATGTCCCGAACCCAGCCTAAGATGATGACTTCCCTTCCATCCAGTTCAGGTTTGATGTTGTCCGAATAATGGGTTCTACGCCAGTCCCCCAACTGGTCAGCTTCCAAAAAAGATCCTCCATGTTAGCTTGCAAATTCCACTCTTAGGGTTATCCCTCGGACCTTTTGGGCGATTTCTTTTAACGCGCCCACATGCAAGGGAGGTCGCTTCCTTCCCCTCTTCCTTAGGATCACCCTAGTTTCCGTGCTTCCGTCAGGTAGCCAAATCGTGTTTATTGTGATGATGCTTAATGGTGCAAATAAATCTTCTAAAAATTTTCTTGTGTCTACACCGTGTTCCAGCACGCGAATCGATTTTCCAATAGTTTTCCCCACTGCTCTAATGATCTTTCCACCGTAACTTAACAAACGGGCTACGTCACCTTGTCCAACAATCAAGGCTAATACGTCATTTGCCTCCACTGCCTTATGAAAACAAATTTCTTGGAGAGAGGGGAATTTGCTTTCAAGGGACAAAAGTAAGCGGCCAATTCTTAGGTCCAACTCACTTACGTCTCCTAACCTAAGTTTCGCTTGGCACTTAGAACAAAGTATTCCGCTCTTTAAGCAGAAAAGGCAAACATTTGCCATCTTCGGCATTTATATACCATCTTCCTCATTACCTTGAAGGGGTATCATACAGAAAAAGCGTTAAGATCATATAAACTTACCGAGCAAAATTCACATCTTTTACTTTCTGTCCGCCGTTTCCCTAGGTTAATGTAGCATATTATTGACCGCTCTAATGATCAAAACCCTCCCGAAGTTGTGAACCTCAAAGCTTTGCGGAAAAGTGAGAATAATATGAGTGATAGTTCACGTCGGTTTCTTTGAATTTTCAAACCTTAACGTACCTAACTAACGTCAAGTATGCCTTGGAAGCCTTGAAATAATAGGTGGGCGAAGCCTTTTCAGTCGCTCAAGTCGTCTATCGTATTAAGGTGATTTCAATGGTGCTGACGTTTGTTGGTGTGCCACTCTCTTCAATGGGTGCTAACTGATCGGTACCGATATCGATGTTTTTCACTTTCACGTCTGGCAAGAACCGGCGTCGGACAATCTCGACGACATCAACGGCTCGGCTGATCGCTCGACCCCGCGCCTTCACGTTTACTTCCTTTGCCCCGCTATGGAAGAGGGTTATACAAGCCAGCACATAGTTCATTGCTGGCTTTCGCCCGATAAGCACGTCATTTCTCTCTGTCATTTCACCGCCTCACTCTCTGCTCTTATCTAGGTTAAAGCTTTTTTATGCTTTGTGTCCGCAATAAATATGTTGCGGTACTTTTTATATTCTTGCAGAGGGTTTTTATACTCTTTGATGTATGTAAAGATAATATTTAACTAAGGAAGGTTGGTCCTATGAGTAAAGAGATTCCTAGTGGAAGGCCGCTTCGTCTGCTTCACATGTTATATGAGCAAGGGAAGCCCGTGACAACCTATACTGTGCTAGTAAAGCAAAGCGAGTTGGCAAAACAACTCGAGATAAGTCGGCAAGCATTAAACGTTCACCTGCGTAAACTTCGGGATCAGGGATACATTCGAACCGGAAGGGGATTTATCGATGTAACGGAGAAGGGTTTGAACGTGCTGGGAGTTTCAGCGAATCCCGTCTTCGTTTTTATTAAGGTCTCCCCCCTTAAAAGAGAGGAAGCCTATCAGAGAATAACAGATTATCCTGTTCAACGTGTTTTTAGGGTGGCTGGCGACATGGACGCTATTCTTATAGTGGAGCGGGAGAGGCTCGATAAGGCTCTCAAAAACCTAGCTTCGTTAGAAGGTATCCAAGACACAAAATCTTATATCACTATCCAAACCTTGAAATAGCCTTTGAGGGTTTCCATTGAAACTTTTTGAGCATGAAGCTAAGGCGATTTTCTCCAAATATGAGATTCCAATCCCTTTTGGAGAGTTGGCGACCTCTCCAGCGCAAGCCCAAGATATAGCCATACGGCTTAACGATCCAGTTGTTATAAAGGCGCAAGTTCTCGTCGCGGGTAGAGGAAGGGCTGGAGGAATCCTTTTTGCGCAGTCCCCTACAGAAGCAGAGCTCGCAGCCAAAAAACTGTTAAGTGCAGAGATAAAGGGTATTAGGGTTCAAAGCCTTTTGGTGGAGAAAAAAGTTCCCATACGTAAGGAATTGTATTTTGGCATAACCGTTGATCGCTCCAAGCGCAGCTACATAGCCATCGCCTCCTCTGAAGGGGGAATGGAAATAGAAGAGATAGCCGCCGCTATGCCGGAAAAAATCATCAAGGTTATTATTGACCCCCTATGTGGGTTCCGCCCTTATCATGCTAGTCAAATCGCCAAGAAACTGGGCTATGCGGGAGGACAAATGGCGGAACTCGCAAACATCTTTCTTAAACAGTACAGGGTAGCAATGGATTATGACGCTGAATTAATCGAGATGAACCCGCTTATCGAAACACCTGAAGGAAAGTTTATTGCGGCAGACACCCGCCTCATCATAGACGATAGTGCACTCTATCGGCACCTTGAGTTTAAGAAGCGACTAATAGAAGAGGCAGAGGCCGAACTAACCCCCCAAGAGCTTGAAGCTCGAAAAAGCGGGTTGGCATACGTTAAACTCGAAGGAAACATAGGCGTGATTGGAAATGGCGCCGGCCTGGTAATGGCTACGCTGGATGTGGTTCAGCTGTATGGGGGGAGTCCAGCCAACTTTCTTGATGTGGGCGGCGGTGCCTCTGCCGATAGAATGGCTGTGGCCCTTAACCTTGTTCTCTCTGATCCCCAAGTTAGGGTTGTTTTCATCAACATTTTGGGCGGCATCACTCGATGCGACGAAGTCGCTAAGGGTATCTTGGAGGCAAGGAGCCGGATCGGTCTTCTTAAACCAATGGTTATAAGGCTGGTGGGAACTAACGAGGAAGAAGGAAAGCATATTCTAACAGAGGCTGGCATTCCGGTCTTAGACAGCATGGAAGACGCGGCTGAAAGGGCGGTGAGAATCGCCAAAAACGAGGGATAAACCTTGGGCATATTTGTGAGTAAGCAAACTAAAGCTATAGTTCAGGGTATTACTGGATCGCAGGGCAGTTTCCACACGAGCCTCATGCTTGATTACGGAACCCATATCGTCGCTGGTGTGACCCCGGGAAAAGGAGGAACCCAAGTTCACGGAGTTCCGGTCTACGATACCGTGGGGGAGGCGGTGAAAGAGCATGAAGCAGATGCCTCTATAATTTTTGTTCCTGCTCCCTTCGCCGCTGATGCCACCTTTGAAGCCATGGAGAGTGGGTTAAAAACTGTCGTGATTATCACGGAGCATATTCCCGTGAAGGATGCTATACAGGTTATGGCGTATGCGAAACAACATGGCGTGGTTGTCATCGGACCCAACACGCCTGGAGTTATGACAACGGGTGAGTGCAAGCTCGGGGTCATGCCCGCCCATGTTTTTAGGCCAGGATTCGTGGGAATGGCTTCGAGGAGCGGAACCTTAACCTACGAGATTGCCGCAGGGCTATCCGCTAAGGGGCTGGGACAGTCAACCTGCGTTGGCTTGGGGGGAGACCCTATCGTGGGGTTAAGCTTTGTCGAGGTTCTTAAGATGTTTGAGAGAGACAAACACACTGAAGCGGTTGCCTTGATCGGCGAGATCGGCGGGAACCTGGAGGAATTAGCCGCTGAGTTTGTCTCCAAAGAGGGCTATACGAAGCCCATTGTCGCTTTTGTGGCCGGTAGAACCGCACCCCCAGGAAAGAGAATGGGTCACGCTGGGGCTATCATTATGGGTAAGACTGGTACAGCTCAAAGTAAAATTGAGGCCTTTGAGACGGCGGGCGTGAGCGTAGCAGAGAAACCTGCGGATGTAGCGAGGCTATTGGCTGAGAAGCTGGGGAAGGAAAAGTATATCTGAGTGGGCAGACTCTGAAACGTGGCTGATGTCCGTAGGAAGAGGAGGATTACGCGGTGCCCATCACTGACCCCTTCAAGAAGACAATTGCCCAGCGGCGTAGGCTGGTCATGAAGATTTGTAGGGATTGTGGGGCTCGGAACGCGCCCACGGCCAAGAAGTGCAGGAACTGCAGGGGCACGAATTTGCGGTGGAAGAAGCGGGAGCTGGTTCGCTAATAGCCGAATTGTTACGCTATTGACTAGAATCCTGCTTCTATTATGTCCCGTGGCTTCATGAATTCTCTTAGGAGTATGGTTGCGTAGGAGCCTCGATGCAGCGTGAAGCTTAGTTTCACCTTTCGCTTGTATGGGTTTATAGAGTCGCTAGATGCTCCCTCTGTGGAAAGATGGATCATGGGCGCCAGTATGGTTCGCAATCCTCCGGAGGCGCTGATTTCTGGTATGGATGAAACATGGAAGTCCTGAGGGGAAACGCCTTCGCTTTCAAGGATTTCGTTTTCAATTTCGCCTTGAATCCCATCAGAGGGAGGCTGTTTAAACCCAACGAGCGGAAGGGCAATACGCATCCTTCCCTCCGTTATAGCTTTCTTAACGCTTTGGATAGATTGGGCGGTCACTGGTGTGAATTGGGTTGTGGGAAGCCCATGATCGTCAAGGCTTAATGCATGGTCTCCGATCTGGGCTTCGTTTAGGGGAATGCCTCGCTGGATCCTTTGGCTAAGAAACTTGTTGAAGAGGAAGGATTGGTAGGCCTGGATAAAGAGTTTGCGCAGCTTCTTGGGTAGCCTTCGGAACGCTCCCACGAAATCCCTTGGTTGCTTCGCTAAGTGGCTGAGCATCCAGCGCTCATACCTGAGGTACTTTGGGAAGCTACGAGCCGCCTCCTGAAAGTCTTGCGTCTCTAGTAGCTTTTGCCGCGCCTCCCTTGATTCAGGGTGCTCATGCGGGCTAGGTTGAGCGAGAAAAGTGAGCGCCGCCTTTTCTAGTTCGCCTTTCACAAGAAAACAGCCCACCAGGTGAGTGATGGGTCGAACGGTTCCAAAGCGTTGATGCCCAAAAAAGTTGGGAAAGCCGCCTAAAATCGATAACTCACTTTGCACTCTTTTAAGTCGCTGCTCAATCGTGGAGAAGGTATGAGATATTGCCCTGATTATGATATGAAACTGGTTTCCGAAGAGAAGATGTGGAAAATTTGCTTCGTCGCTAAACCGTAGTGGATAAAGGGTGATGTCTTTGACTCTTACTCGTCGAATCAGTTCAGGCGTGACGCCATATAGGCTAACGTGTTGAGCCGTGAGGGCCTTAGCATCTTTTATACCCGCTATTTCTATGCGCTTATGACTTATGCCCAACCGCTTCGCGACCTCTTTAACGGAGAGGAACATGTCCCAGTCGCGCTTCACTAGAACGCAAACAAGGTAGCGACCGTTCCCGACAAGTGGTTGAGGTTCAGATGGGAAAATCTTCGCCTCTGAACCGTCCACCAAGATTTCTTCCACCACAAAGTCTTCGGGGAACTGGCGAATTCTTCCGCCAACTCCAAGAGACTTTGAGGCGTAAACCTCTATGCCGAGCTCCCCCTCCAGCTTAGGAACCCTCAAGGTATCGCCTCAAAAAAGGGGTAGCTTCCCTGTTACTTTGTCCACCTGATGGGAGGGGGCAGGGCCTATTCCAAGACATGTTATAGTGCTTGGTGGAAGTTCGGTTAAACCCCTATCGGAAATCAAGGCAGAGGGCAACTTTAACTCCTTGGCCTCTTTCTCCAGCTCTAAAAGCTCTTGTTCAGACCCTACTTTTACAGCTATCTTGCATTGTCCCTCCGCTAACCAGGCATCCCGCCACTCAGGGTGCTTTTTCCTCGCCTCCTCAGCCGCAGAAACAGCCGCATGTCCTGCCTGAGCCGCGATCTTTCCTACACTCATTTTTAGATCGACGCGCACAACAATAACCTGCTTATACTCAAACGCGGACATGTATAATCGGCACCTTAATTATTTTCGATGGATTTAAATATGCTTAGGCGGTGTGAACTCTATACAGATGAGCCGCTTATTTTGAAGCATAAAAGATTTTGTGTAAGTGAAAACTTGTAAAGTTCGTCAGATCACGTGGTGAAATTGAGAAAAGAATGAGCGGCTATCTTGATTACGGCTCTCAATATTGCGTTGCAAACTCGGTAGTAGACCATGAGAATTGTTAAGCCTGCCCTTTTCCTAATTAACTTCAGTTTCAATAGTTTCTGCGTTATCTCTATGCTTCTTTCTCGCCTTATAATGATCTCTTGAATCCGTTCATAACTGTATTGCTTCATTTGTCTTCAAGATTATTTATTGTGTCTCAATATATGGAAATTGTTGCATAAACAAAAATGATCTATTTATCGATATATGTCGAGTTACGATATGGTCCAATCTGAACCTGAGCTGGGCACGTTCTCAAAAGGGAAACGAATGAGTTGATGAAGTGAACGAAGAAAGAAGGAAGTAAAGAGCTGCGATAGACGTAGCTGGATGTTGAATTAAGCGGATCAGCAACTTTCCTTGAAAGTCTAGGTCTCTAATCTCTTCAAGGCTCTTATCTACCCCCAATTTTGCACAGAGCCTAATGATTTTGTCGATTTTTTCATCGGTTAGATTATTAAACAGTTTTCTTGCTTGGCGCATTACCGTCATGTCAAAGCCTACTGCTTTCCTCCATAGGGACTGGTATCGCGAAAGAAAGTTCTCAGAATAATTTCGGTTCTTAACGGCTTGACAGGCAACTTCACCCGCCATCTTGGAGCACAACAGACCAAAGACGATGCCGCCTCCAGTGGTTGGTTTAACTTGTGAGGCTGCGTCTCCCACGATGAGAAGCCCATTTGAATACGTCTTAGGAACGGGCCCCCCGAGGGGAATAGAATGAAGGGTAAGCTTGGTGATCTTGCTTTTGCCCAACTTTTTGGACGCTATAGGGTGATCTCGCATGAACTGACGCAAGTAGGCTCGAGGGTCGCCTTTGCTAGTGGCTAAGCCCACCTTAGCTGAAGAGTCTCTCTTAGGAACGATCCAAGCAAAAAAGCCTGGCGCGAATTTTCGCCCAAGATACACCTCAACCGTGTCAAGGTTTACCTCACCCACCGAGTCCACTTCTGCATGGACCGCGTTAACGATCATAGACCTGTCAAGCGTTTGTAGCCCAGCTCTTTTCAGTAGGATGGACGAGCATCCTTCAGCATCTATCACCATGCGTGACCCTAAGGTTTTTTTGGCTCCTTTCCTTCTGACCGTAACTCCAGTGATAAAACCTGAGTCAAAAAGAAATGATTCCGCCCTTGACTCTAGTAGGTATTGGACCCCCGCCTTCATGGCAAGGTCTGAAAGATGCTTGTCAAGTGCTTCTCTATTAACCACAAGACTCACTAAAGAAGAGCATCTTACCCCGAACTCTCCACCTAGCGGTGAATAGAAAACAGCTCCCTTAATTTCATTTTCAACGGCTTCTTGTGGTAAATGTAACCCTAAGTGTTCTAAGCCTCTGAGGCTTACATGACCTGAGCAGTGCGTAGGAACACCTATCTCCTTATGCTCTTCGCACACCACTACGTCCGCACCCAGTTTCGCCGCTGTCAAAGCCGAGAAGGAGCCACAGGGACCACCCCCAACAACGACGATGTCAGCTTCTTCGTTCACACGTTTTCCTCAGTTAGCTACTAATCTTAACTAAGTCTTGTCGAAACGCCTTTAAACGATTCCGTTTCCATACAGCGAATGCCTTAATGCTTCTAAGCAAAATCATGAAATTCCAGAGGAAATATAAGGAAGTGACATCTATATCCAATCTCCTTCGAGGTGTCAACGTGAGTGAAAGAACGAGCATAGCCATGCCGACGTGTAGTTCTTGCCATCGAATGATCGCTCCAGGCACGGAGGCAACAAGGTTTCCATGTCCAAACTGTGGGGAAATAGTCATTTGGCGCTGTTCCCGATGTCGTAAATTTGGGAGACCCTACCGTTGCCCAAAATGTGGATTTAGTGGTCCATAGAGGGAAGCGTATGGCAAGGGTTATCGTTTCCATGAAAATCTTTCCATCCGATGTCACGGTTGACCTTGGCTTGTTGAAACAAAAAATAGAGAGAAGTCTTCCGGAGTATGCTTCGGTTCACAGATTCACCGAAGAACCCATAGCCTTTGGCCTCGTCGCATTAATCGCCCACATCGTTATTCCAGAGGATAAACCCGGCGGTCTAGATGAGGTGGAGAAATTCTTACGAGGAATTGATGAAATTAGCGAAATAGAAACAATAATGGTTCGGAGGGTCTAATGCTTCCTTAATCTTTATATAGGAATGTGATCTTTTCGACATAAGGCACTTGAAACCTGTGGAAAGTGAAGGCATGAGCGAGGTTCAACTAAGGGTTGGAGACGCTAAACAACGAGACGTAGGCAGGGGAATTGCTCGAATTGACCAGAGAACCATGCAAAGGCTAGGTATCTCCGCGGGTGATGTCATCGAAATTAAGGGGAAGCGAACCACCGCGGCGATAGCTTGGCCAGCCTACTCCGAGGATCAGGGCCGGGAGATCATACGTATTGATGGATTTACTCGCAAAAACGCGGGAGTGGCGATAAACGAGTATGTTATAGCTCGTCCAGGAAAAGTGAAGGATGCAATAAGCATCGTCTTGGCTCCCATCGATATGCGGTTAAACGTTGACGAAGACTTCACCAATTTTGTAAAAAACAGGCTCATGGAAAGAACCCTTGTAGAAGGGGACACCACCCTCGTTATGATGCTGGGCCAGGCCATACCCTTCGCGGTATCCAAAACCCGCCCCCATGGGATCGTCAGGATGACATATGAGACTAACCTACAGATTTTGAACGAACCCGTTCCAGAGGCGAAGGGCGTGCCACGCACCACCTACGAAGACGTGGGAGGGCTTCACGAGGAGGTCCAGCGCGTGCGAGAAATGGTGGAACTCCCACTACGACACCCCGAACTCTTTCAAAGACTTGGAATAGAGCCGCCGAAGGGGGTGTTGCTCCACGGCCCGTCTGGGTGTGGAAAGACTTTGTTGGCGAGGGCGGTGGCAAACGAGTCGGAGGCCAACTTCTTCTCGATTAACGGCCCGGAGATTATGAGCAAGTTTTACGGTGAGTCAGAGGCTAGGCTCCGAGAGATCTTTCAGCAGGCTCAGAAGAATGCGCCGAGCATTATTTTCATTGATGAGCTTGACGCCATCGCACCTAAAAGGGAGGAGGTTACCGGCGAAGTGGAGAGGAGGGTAGTTGCTCAGCTTCTCGCGTTGATGGACGGGTTGACGGGGAGGGGAAATGTTATTGTCATCGGTGCCACCAACAGGGTTAACGCCCTCGATCCAGCCCTAAGACGCCCCGGTCGGTTCGATCGGGAGGTAGAGATTGGAGTGCCGGACAAGAAGGGGCGATATGAAATATTACAGATCCACACGAGAGGGATGCCGTTAAAAGAGAAAGATGTGGATTTAACAAAGCTTGCAGAAATGACGCATGGTTACACAGGGGCTGATTTAGCCGCGTTGTGCCGCGAAACTGCCATGAAGGCCCTGCGTCGGTACCTGCCTGAGATAAATCTGGATGAGGAACGCATTCCGCCCAGTGTTCTAGAGAAGATGGAGATAAGGATGGAGGACTTCCTCAATGCCTACAAGGAGATCACGCCAACCGCCATGAGGGAAGTATACGTAGAAGTGCCAGCGGTTCACTGGAATGAGATAGGCGGTTTGGAGAGCGTGAAACAGGAGATTAAGGAGGCTGTCGAATGGCCATTAAGGAACCCGGAGGTCTTCAAGAGGATGGGAATACGGCCTCCTAAGGGGATTCTGCTTTATGGGCCGCCTGGGTGTGGAAAGACTTTGTTGGCGAGGGCGGTGGCCACGGAGAGCGAGGCGAACTTCATTACCATTAAAGGTCCTGAGGTATTTTCCAAGTGGGTTGGGGAGTCGGAGAAGGCGATCCGCGAGGTGTTTAGGAAGGCAAGGATGGCTTCTCCGGCTGTGATTTTCTTCGATGAGTTTGACTCGCTGGTGCCGAGGAGGGGAATGGGCTACGCTGACAGCGGTGTAACAGAGCGGGTTATCAGCCAACTTTTGACGGAGATGGATGGAATTATGACACTAGAGGATGTGGTAGTGATCGCTGCGACCAATAGACCCGATATTGTAGACCCTGCGGTTCTTCGGCCAGGAAGGTTTGATCGTCTGATTTATGTCCCGGAACCGGACAGAGAGGCTAGGCTCCAGATCTTCAAGATCTATACAAAAGATATGCCCTTGACGAAGGATGTGGACCTAGACCAGTTAGCCAGCATGGCCAAGAACTACTCTGGGGCGGATCTCGAGGCTCTTTGCCGGGAGGCTGCCCTTCAAGCTTTGCGAAGGGATATCAAAGCCAAAGAGGTTTCCCTATCGGACTTCAAGGCGGCTATGGAGAAGATTGGGCCGAGCATAATGCCTGACATGGAGGCTTGGTATAAGGGCTTCATGGTGAAGGTTCGGAGGGTGGAGAAGCCCACCACCCTTGTAGCGTAGCGTCTGGGGTGGAACATTGTCGGTAAAGACTTGGAGGCCTCATCCTCTTTACTTAGCGATTGTGGAGCTTCTAGGGAAGCGGGGTCCCTTAACCGACGTCGAGCTTTACGACCTTTTGAAGGAGAGCTACGGAGATATCGGTTTTGGGAACCTGAACCAGACATTGATGAGGATGGAGATTGAGGGGAAGATTCACGTCTCCACCCTCACCAGGGGCAAGAGAAGGGTTGAGTTGGTAGAGGGCAAGAAGTAAGTTTTGGGAAATACAACGAGTGGCTGATAGGGCTAGCCTCAAGTGAAGGAGCAAGTTTATTACTGATCCGCCAATGCTTTAAATAATGGTGCAAAATCTTGGGCGTGAACCTAGGAGACTTAGTGCCCAAAACTACGGTCGACCTTAAGAGTTTGAGCGGAAAGTCTATCGCCATTGACGCCTACAACGCCCTCTACCAGTTCCTCGCCATCATCCGCCAACCAGACGGAACCCCCCTCAAGGACCACACCGGAAGAGTCACCAGCCACTTAAGTGGCTTGCTCTACCGAACCTCTAACCTCGTCGAGGTGGGCATCAGGCCCGTCTACGTCTTCGACGGTGTGCCGCCCGCCCTCAAGGAGGTGGAGATTAAGCGCCGCATGAGGGTTAAGGAAGAGGCCGCCGTTAAGTACGAGCAAGCCCTGAGAGCTGGCAGACTGGAAGAGGCCCGAACCTACGCCCAAGCTACCAGCCGCCTCAAAGACTACATGAAAGAAGACGCCGTGCGCCTGCTCACCCTACTAGGCATTCCGTGGGTCCAAGCACCCAGTGAAGGAGAAGCTCAAGCCGCCCACCTCGCCAAAAAGGGAGACACCAACCTCTGCGCTAGCCAAGACTACGACAGCCTCCTCTTCGGCGCTCCACAACTCGTGCGAAACGTCACCATTAGCGGCCGCAGAAAGCTTCCAAGGAAAAGGGTGTACATCCAGGTAGTGCCCGAAATTGTCGAACTTGATCGCGTCCTCGAGGAATTAGACATCAGTCACCAGCAGCTCATCGACATCGGCATCCTCCTAGGAACCGACTTCAACCCCGAAGGAGTCAAGGGCATCGGCCCTAAAACCGCCCTTAAACTCGTCAGAGAATACGGAAGCCTCGAAAACCTGCTACCCACGCTGAAAGAGGCGGAATTACCAGCTGAACCCCAACGAATACGGGAAATCTTCCTCCACCCAAAGATTACCGACTACTACCAGCTCGCGTGGAGGGAACCCGACACAAAGGGCGTCATAGACTTTTTATGTCGCGAGAGAGACTTCTCTGAAGAACGCGTACAAAAGGCTCTAGACAGAATGACCGAAGGCCCAAGAAAGTTTAAGGGAAAAGTAAGCCTCGAGGACTTCTTCTCTTAACATCGCGAGAACGGCGAAGTTATTCAGAGTTTATATCCATGCTTTCCGGTTAGAGGCACGAAGGCGACCCCACCCAAACTCTCGTGAACGAGCTTTCGGTTCACTTTTCTGACGCGCACGAGGGTTTGGTAGAGGTAGACGCCCCCCACTGGAATAACCAAGACCCCTTTAGCCTTCAGCTGCTCCACCAAGGGCTTGGGGACATCAGGAGCCGCCGCCGTCACCAGAACGCGGTCATAGGGAGCCTCCATCGGGTATCCTTCGGAGCCGTCTCCGCAAATCACGGTCACGCGGTTGCCGTATCCCGTCTTCTCCACGTTTTTTCTTGCGAGTTCAGCTAGCTCAGGAACGATTTCCACGGTGTACACGTGCCCCCACCCTTCCTTTGGTGTGTCGGTCGGAGCCACTATCTCGGCGATGGTAGAGGCGTGCCAGCCCGAACCCGCCCCGATCTCCAGGACCTTATGCCCCACCCCCAACTCGAGGGCCTCATCCATGATGGAAACCATGTTTCGCCCAGCCAACCGCGCAGGATCAGCTGTGAGGCGCCGAAATAGTCTGCCCATACCCTATGGGAAGTGGGGTATCCACCGCCGCATGTGACCTCACGCCCTCAGGGAGAAAGGGTCCTCGAGGAACCTTCCGCAAGGCCCTAATCACCTGAGGTGATCGGAGTATCCCCTCCCGCACCAGCCTCTGAACCAATTCCTCCCAAGCTCTCTTTTCCATCTTTCATCCTTATACAATAAGGGAAGACGCGTGCTTAAGATTTTGCAGCCGGTATCCTCCTAACCCTGTCTTAGCGTTCTAAATCGTTTCAGCAACCCAGAAAGGAGGAGCGAAGGAGGACTACTTGACCGTGACCGACTTGGCTAGGTTCCTAGGCATGTCTGGGTTGAATCCTTTCTCGACGGCCATGTAGTAGGCGAAGAGTTGCAGTGGGATCACGTACAGAATAGGTGAAAGAATCTCAGGTACACCTTTAACGATCTCCACGTAATCGTTGGCTATGCTTTTGACCTCTTCGTCTCCCTCTTCGATAATGGCGACGATGGATGCCCCTCGAGCCTTCATTTCCATAATGTTCCCCATAACAGTTTTGCGGGTTTCGTCTCTCGGACAGATGAAAATCACCGGAAAGCCGGGCTCGATGAGGCTGATGGGGCCGTGCTTGCTTTCTCCAGCTGGGAAGGCTATGGAGGGTACATAGGCTATCTCTAGGAGCTTCAGTCTACCCTCGAGGGCCGTAGCCGAGCTTATTCCCCGCCCCAGAAAGAAGAAGCACGGTTTGTCTCGGTATTTCTTGGCGAGTTGTTTTATTTGCTCCTCTCGGGTTCGGAGAATAGTTTCAGCGATGTCAGGGATTTGTTCCAGCTGTTCTTCCAGCTGTTCAATCTCCTCGTGGGAGATTTTCCCCCTCTTTTTGGCGACTCTTAGCGCGAGTTGGGCGAGCACTGAAAGCTGGGTGGTAAAGGTTTTGGTGGCTGCAACCCCTATTTCTGGACCCGATTGTTGGCAGGCATAAACTCGAGAAACGCGGGTTAGAGTAGAACCGATGACGTTGGTTAGTCCAAGGATGGTGGCGGCGCGAAGCCTCGCGTGTTCCAGAGCGGCTAGAGTGTCGGCGGTCTCCCCAGATTGGCTAACGACTAGGAGGGTGCTATCGATGTTGACGGACCTTCCGTGTTGCTCCACAAACTCCGAAGCGATAACGGGGTGGGTTGCTAAAAAAGCCAATTTAGAAAACATATAGGAGGCTGCGAGGCAAGCGTGATAAGAGGTTCCGCACGCCACCAAGAAGACCTCTCCAGCGCGGTCGAGGAAGGTGGTCATCAACTCTAAGTACTGGTCTTGTAATCGAAGAGAGTTTTTGAGACATATGGGTTGCTCATGGATCTCCTTGAGCATGAAGTGGGGGTACGCTTGTTTCACTGCCATCTCGGGGCTCCAGTCAATAAGCTTGGGTTCTCTTGTTACTAGACTCCAGTCCATGAGTTTTCGGATTTCGTACCCTTTATCGCTGAGAACTACGAGTTCCCCATCTTCGATGATAACCGCCTTGTTAGTCAATGGGAGGAAGGCGGGGATGTCTGAGGCGCAGTAGGCGGCGTTTTCAGCGATACCCACCACGATGGGGCTTTCTCTTCGGGCGCAGAGGATCCTGTCTGGCTCATTGGTGGAAAGGATGGCAATGGCGTAGGAGCCCTCTAATCGATTTATGGCCCCACGCACCGCTTCCACGTAGGTTGATCCCCTCTTCAATTTCTCTTCAATAAGGTGGGGAATCACTTCACTGTCGGTTTTAGATCGAAAGACATGCCCCTGCTCCTCAAGCTCCCTCCTCAGCTCTGCGAAGTTTTCAATAATCCCATTGTGGACGACGGCAATCTGTTCACGGCAATCGACGTGTGGATGAGCGTTGACCTGAGAGGGGGCTCCGTGCGTTGCCCATCTCGTGTGTCCTATTCCCATCCGACCGGGGAGGTCATCTAAGTTGTGGACCACGTGGACATCGTCAATCTTCCCTTGATCCTTTTTTATGAGGAGCGTGTTTTCATGAAGGGTTGCCTCCCCCACAGAGTCGTAACCCCGATACTCCAGCCTTTTTAGGGCGGCGTGGATAATGGGGGCTGCGCTTCCGTCCTTGAGGATGCAACCAAAGATTCCGCACATGAGCGACGCCTCACAATCTCCTTGTTAGTTAACCTCTAGTCCTACGACCATCCTTGTGTTGACACTAAAATCATGTATAAATAGTTGATGTAACCACTAGACAAACACTGTAGTGACAGATTCAGAATCCGAATCAAACATCCCACAGGAGACATTTGACCTCCCTCTAAAACCATCAGCAGGCATCGAGTTCCTATAAGCTTTTTTCAGAAAATGATTTTAGGACTAAAAGTAGGGCTATAAGGGCTTATGGGCTTTTTATCGGTTCAAGTTTCAACCGTTAAAAAAATGTTTATAAGGGAACCGTAACTCCATAATTAGGAGCTGTAGACTGCTCCCCAACCAACAGGCGGGGTTCCATGAAGAAGAAGTTGTTGCTCAATGAGGAAAGGAAAGAATACGAGGTGAAGGACATCGCCGTTTTTGATCAGCCTGAGAGGCTGAGGGCTGTATTAAGTAAAATGGGCTGGAGTATCCTTGAGCTTCTGGGTGAAAGGGAGATGTACCCCATAGAGATCGCAAGGAGGCTGAAAGTGCACGACCAAAAGGTTTACTATCACATCAGAAAGCTTGTGAAGGCCGGCATACTGAAGGTTGTGAGGGAGGAGATGAGGAAGGGAGCCATCGCAAAGTACTATAAAGCTTCTTTCCCTGCCTTCGGGGTGGAGCTTCCCTTTGGCCACCGAAGAATTAAAACCATTTCAGTCCCGGTCATGGACGAGAAAATGAAACAGTTCTTTAGCCCCTTCCTCAAGGACAGCAGCTTCGATGGGAAAATCGTTGTGGGTAGCCCTGACCCCCACGGTCCCTTCAAGGCTAGGGCGAGGGACGGGCACTACGCCTCCTATCTAACCCTCTTCCTCGGGCAGTTCGTGGAACTTCCGGAGGATTTCGCCATAAAACTGGATGTGGACGTGAAGGCGGAGAAGGAGGAGGGCAGCAACCTGATTCTGGTGGGTGGTCCCGGGACCAACCTCATTACCGAGGAGATCAACGAGTTTTTACCCATACGGTTCAACATGATGCCCACCGAGCAGGGGTTCCTTCTCGGAGGCCTAGTCTCTGAAAGAACTAGGAACGTTTACACCGGCGACACCATAGGGGTGATCGCCAAGGTCGTGAATCCTTGGAACAAGGAAAAGAGGATCATCGCTCTCGCTGGCAACAAGGCAGTGGGAACCAAAGCCTGCGTCATAGCCCTAACTAAATTCTGGACGAATGTCCTCAAGAACTTCAGCGAAGAAGAAAAGTATGCAACCGTGATTCAAGGATTCGACCTAGACGGAGACGGAAAAGTAGACTCCATAGAGGTTCTCGAATAGTTTAGTATAGCCATTTCAATCCATTTTGTCACCAGTAGGCCCCTCTTATGTAGATTTGATGGGACTTCCGGGATCGTTATGAAAATAACTGAAGTTATTCACGCGCGCGGACACGAGAATATCCGAGCAACCCACAAAACAACCTTTGAGATCACGAGAGAGAAGGCTCTCACCGAGCGTGGCGATTGCGTCGTTGCCGTGGACGCAATGAAGGGAGCGGTGGGCTTGCGTTCAGGGTTTAAGGAAGCCGCGAAAAAGGAAGGTGCACAAGTCACGATAACGATCGAGGCTGGCGAGCTAAAGGAAGTTGTCAACGCCAAGGGGAGTCCCCGATTGTTGTTTCTCCACCCCACAGACTTGGTGGTGAGAAAGAGTGATTACGTCTGTGGCCGAACAATAGCCATAGGGGCGGATAAAGCCGCCATCGACATTTCGAGGAAGATCATTGAGAAGTTGCGAGATCCGTACCAAAGGGTAAGGATAACGCTAACGGTGGGTGGATAGCGGTGTTCAGGAGCAATGCTAATACAAAAGACCTAAATACTTGTACTGATAATAGTAGTATAAGAAGGTGAAGTAAAATGCCGAAATATGTGTTGGTTCGCTGCCCCTACTGCAGCTACGTTTGGCGTTCGCGCCTCGTAGACGCAGAGGAAGTTGAGAACGATCCCGAAGAGGCTCTTAAACGTGTAATAGTTTGTCCGCGCAACAAGGAGCGATTCGACTCGGATTGGAGCCGCAAGCCCAAGCTGTGGGTTGAGCCAGCTCAGAACTATGCCGAGCTTCGCAAGAAATTGAGGAAGCTGAACAGCGAATAGAACGAAGAAGAAAAATAAGTCTCTTTTAAGAATCGGCTGACCAAGGTTCCGTAGAAGACGCTAACGGTGGAAGACGTTAGTGAATTTCGGCGTCCACCCCCACCTGCCAAGTGAAGGGCGCGGTCGCTCGAACTATTCTCACCAACAAGATTTTCAAATCACGATTATTTTGGTTCACGGCTTGGGTCAATCGAACCCTTGCGGCTTCCAGTGGATCGGGAACGCTCGTGAACTCGTAGTAGTGCATAACACCGCCCTTGAGCCTGAGGGCCTTGCAAGCCACGTTAACGTATTCTGCCGCCCTTTCCGGCAAGTTCATGATAACTCGATCCGCGATCCCAGTTAGCCCTTCATCAACAACTTCCTTAACATCGCCAAGAATCGGTGTAATCTTTTCCTGAACGTGATTCGCGGCGATATTTTTCTTCAAATAATAAACGGCATCCGGGTTTATGTCGATGGCATACACTCGCACGTCCTTGTGCCGCTTGGCGATCAGAATGGAGAAGGGTCCAACTCCGGCGAACATATCCACCACGGTTTCGCCACCTCTAACCTCTGACGCAACTCGATGGTGCTCATAAGAGAGTCTAGGGGAAAAGTAGGTCCTCGCTAGGTCTACGTGATAGACGCATCCATGCTCCCTATGAACCGTCTCAGTTTTGTCCACGCCAGCGATTACCTCAAAGTCTCTCAACCGATAAATCCCTTCCACCGCACCAGACTTCGCCAAAACCGTGCGCACCCGCTTGTGAGTCTCCAGTATCGCCTCTCCAATGATCCCTTTATAGTCCTCAAGTTCCGGGGGGACCTCAAGAACAGCAATGTCTCCCACAAAATCGATGGCGTGGGGAAGACTCGCCAAAATGTGAGGCGGCAACCTATCCTCTAAGGCATCGAGGAGCTTGATGGGACGTTTCACTCGTTCGGGAAACCCATGCGTAGAGATTTCGATTTCCGGTAGACTCTCCTCGAGTTTTTGGATGAGCGGAGGAGGAGGGACGCTGGTTAGGGGTATGTACAGGTGGTCTCCCACCCGCTGAACCCTTAACTCTCGGTCAAGGAGATGAAGACTTCTCGCTAGGGTTATGGCCTTCTCACCGAGGGCCTTAGGAACCCTTAAGCAGGGCGCCTCAGACACTGTTGTCCCCCTAAAATCAAGCCAGAACACGTTTAAATTCCTATGGTATTTTCTTCTTTCTTCTGAAGCGAAAATATACGGAAAGTCTTTACGCTTCGGCGTCTAAAGGAAAAATGGGGAAAAGGCGCCATGGGGGTCTTGCCCCGGGCTTTCTATGCGAGGAATACCCTGATCGTGGCCAAAGAACTGCTAGGTAAGCATCTCGTTAGACGCGTGAAGGAAGGGGATATGATCGGCAAGATCGTTGAGGTGGAGGCCTACAGGGGTTCAGACGATCCGGCTAGCCACGCGTACAGGGGAGAGAAACCGCGAAACAAGCTCATGTTCGGGAAGGCTGGCATCGCCTATGTCTACTTCATCTACGGGAACCACCACTGCCTCAACGTAACCACCGAAAGGGAGGGCACCCCTGGAGCCGTTTTATTCAGAGCCCTAGAACCAGTCAAAGGGATAGAGATCATGCAGAAAAACAGAGGAACCAAAAGCCTCTCAAGCCTAACCAACGGTCCCGGCAAACTAACCCAAGCCCTACACATAACGAAGAAACAAAACGGCTTAGACCTCACCAACGAAGGAGAATTGTTCCTCCATGACCCAAGAGGAAAAGAGTTTCCTGAAATAGTGTCTACAAAAAGGGTTGGAGTTAAGGCAGGCCTCGACAAACCGTGGAGATTCTACATAAAAGAGAACAGATTTGTTTCGAGAAAATGAGGCGGAAGTGAGGAAAGTGGCGGGCCCGAGGGGAATTGAACCCCTGACCCTCCCGAGACAACAGTCAAACTGTCTTCTTTACGGATATCTCTGAAGGTAGAGATGCTTAAGAGTTTCAGCCCAGTTTTCTTGTTTCTGGTCCGCCGCTCTACCTTGCTGAGCTACGGGCCCAAAGCGCCGATAAAGCCTACTTAACAACATCTTTAATAACTTTTTCTTTTTCAAACGAACCGTTTTCGGCGGTGCACCTGTGTGGTCTTGCGCATAGCTACGCTAATATTTTTGTTGTTGGAGTATTGTAGTTGTTGCGGAGCTGAAGTGCTTGGGTGAACTAGTCTTCGTGGGTTTGGGCTTGCACGATGTGAGGGGTATCTCGCTTGGTGGGCTCGAGGAGACGAGGGGCGCAGACGCGGTTTTCATAGAGCTTTACACGAGTTTGATGCCCGAATTGTCCGTTCAGGAGCTGGAAAATCTTGTTGGAAGGGTGGTGTTTGTTGTTTCCAGGAGAGATTTAGAGGAGGAAGGAGGACGAATGATTCTGGAAGAGGCGAAGAAGGGGAAGGCGGTGCTACTCGTTCCTGGAGACCCTTTGATCGCGACCACTCACGTGGACCTGCGGGTCCGCGCGGAGAAGCAGGGAATTAAAACCCGCCTCATACACGGGGCTTCAATTGTTTCCGCGGTTGTTGGGTTGTGCGGCTTACAAAATTATAAGTTTGGAAGAAGCGTGACCATCCCGTTCTCTGAAGAGGGCTTTTCCTCCGAAACTCCCTATCGGGTGATCCTTGAAAATAGGGTGATGGGGCTTCACACCTTATGCTTCCTAGACATTAGGACGGAAGAAAGACAGTATATGACCGTTAGGGAAGGTTTGCAAGCGCTCCTGAGTGTAGAAAAGAAAAAGAGAGGTCCCGTGATCACCCTAGACACGCTCGTGATAGGTATCGCTAGGGCAGGGTCAAGGGAACCCATAGTCAAAGCAGGTTACGTAGGAGAGGTAATGAACTACGACTTCGGCTCTCCGCCTCACACCCTCGTTTTCCCGGGAAAGCTTCACTTCATGGAGGCTGAGGCCCTCCTCACCTTAGCCGAGGCTCCGGAAAGCATAAGGGAAAGGGTTGAATGAGGATGGTGGAACTGGTATCAAACTTCCTCAAACCAGTGTGATGAGTATGACGGACAAGACGATGAGCATGGCTCCGCAGACGATCCTGGGGGTCACTTTCTCAACGCCTCTGAGGAACAGGTGCGCCAGCAGGAGGGTGAAGAGGGGGTAGGCGCTGGCCAGAGGCTTCACGAGAACCACCTGCCCCAAGCTGAGAGCATAAAATAGGGAAAGAAGCCCTATCCCGTGAAGGACGCCTGCCAAGGCAAAGAGGGTGACGCCCCTGCGGTTCGTTGAGATGTTCTGTCTCATTCCTGTCAGGGTACTGGCTACCACGAATACGGTGAGGGAGGTGGCCGTGCCTATAGCTATTCCGAGGATCGGAGACTTGAAAAAGTTTAGGCCTATCTTCCTCACGACATCCGCAAAACCGAAGCAGAAAGCGCCAAACAGGGGAAAGACCACATCCCACCGCCTCATCGTACGGAATGTTTCCCGCCACCCCCGAGCTTTCCTCTCAGGCTCTTCCTGAGAGACCAAGGCGATGCCAATGGAAAGTAAGATGGTTCCTCCGATAATGCTGGCCGTTAGCCTCTCCCCCAGAAAGATCGCGGCGCCGATGGCGGCGAAAAGGGGTGAGGCGGCAGATATGGGGGACGAGACAACGACCCCAAGCCTCTCGATGCCCACGAACATCATCATGTTGCCGAGGCCCGGGGCGAGGAAGCCGGCGACGATGAAGGTTACCACGGCTAGCGTGGTGGAAGGCTCCAGTGGGATGAAGAAACTGCCGGTGAAGACGGCAAGGCTCACGAACATGGAGGCCTCTACAATCAGGACGGTCAGTATCCCCGAGAGGGGGTTAGAATATCGGAGAGCCCTCTTCGCTAGGATCGAGTAGGTCCCCCATAAGACGGCGGCTAGGAGCGCATACAACACAGCGAGCATGAGAATCCACCGACCTCTATAAGCCTATAGCAAATGGGTGGCTGAAAAACAATTTAAGGGTTGTCAGTGCAGACGGAGAACTCTCGCCACGGAGGATCAAAGATTATGTCAACCTCGGCATAAACTTGTATCTTGGCTTTCTCATTCTCATTTGTCCTTTCCAGCCGAACATCAAACTAGGCGCAACATAACTTATATAGTTAGTCGACGGATTTAGTGGATTTAACTGGCTGCAAGGAGATGGCTAAATGGCTGCTATTGAGGAATTATTGTCCAAGTACATTCAGAACACCGAACAAGTCTTTGCTGAAATCAAACTGTCTCAAGACGCGGTGTACGTTGACAGGGAAAAGACAAGTAGCATTGTTGATATGGCTAGGCGCTACCTTGAAGACGCAAAGTACTATCGAGACAGAAAGCAATTTGAAACGGGACTAGTATCTATAGCTTACAGCGAGGGATTGCTGGACGCCCTACGCTTGTTGGGGGGCGTGGAGTTCTCATGGCACGTGAAGAGATGAGTAAGAAGAGGAAGGTTGTCGTAGCTTCAGGCACGTTCGATTTGCTGCATCTGGGCCACGTGAAGTATCTGGAGGAGGCTAAGAAAGCTGGCGGAGAAGACGCCGAATTAATCGTTATTGTGGCTAGGGACAGCACCTTCGCGAGGATGAAGGGAAAGAAACCAGTGGTGCCCGAGGATCAGCGAAGGTCCCTCGTTGAATCTCTAAAGGTGGTGGACGAGGCCATCTTAGGTTACGAGGAACTGGACATAAGCGGAGCCATTGAAAAGATAAAGCCCGACATCATAGCTGTCGGGTACGATCAAGGCGAAATAGAAAAGAAGGTGCGAAAAGCGATTGTAGAAAAGGGGCTCAGCGTTGAAGTCGTGAAGGTCGGGAGATTTGGAAAAGAAGACTTGAACAGCTCTTCAAAGATTAAGAGAAAGATCATCGAGACATGGAAGTGACAACCTACTGAGCGCCCATAGCTTGCTTGCCATGCAGTTTAAGTAAGTATATGCTTATCAAAATCCTTCTAGGAAAGACTTATATCCCTATAAAACCAACAACTATTTTTGGAACGAAATAAATTTAGGAAGAAGGAAATGAACTTGACTGAAGAAGTGGTCTTTGCTAGAAGGGCGTCAGGGCTGGTCAGGGAACTGACCGTCCAAGACGTGATTATCTGGGGGGTTGCAGCTCCAGCTGCGTCTGGCATAAACTTTTACTCGGTGCGGATGGCGTTAACGTATCCGGGAAGCAACGCTGCACTGTCGTTTCTAATAAGCTCACTTATTCTCTTACCGTTGGCGGCCACATTGGCTATGATGTCCGCTGCAATGCCAAGGGCTGGCGGTATGTACGTTCATGTGAGCAGGGTCATAAACCCAACGATTGGATTTTGGGCCTCTTGGGTCATGGTCATCGGATATGGAATTGCTATAGGGCTCTTGGGGCATATTGTGACGGGCCTCTTCGGTGGGGCATTGATCATGGCTGGCTTAGGAGGCGCGGGTCCCGCGTTAGTAGAAGCAGGAAAGGCTTTGGGCACGAATGTTTGGAGATCGGTTGGCGGTGTCGTGTTCACTCTGTTCTTCTGGGTTATAACGCTATATAGTATTAAATCTGTGAAGTGGGTGACCAGAGCGATATTTTATCTTCCCGCGATTGCAACGGCTATGGCTGTGATTACTTTCCTCGTGGTAGGTCCTGGCGGTGCACCTTCATCGTTTAATCAAATGTGGGGTGCAGGCGCATACCAAAAAATCTTGGATGCCGCAACAAAGAATGGGTGGGGATTTCCAGGTTTCTCAATGGATGCCACCATCGCATCCCTTGTCTATCCGTTTTGGGCTTGGACTGCATTCGAAGCCATAACTTTCGCCGCTGGGGAAGTAAAGTCACCAAGACGTAGCATGTTCGTTGGCTTTACCGGCGGTTTTATTGCTTGCATGTTAATGTATGTCATAGCATCATGGGCAGTTTACTATCCCTACGGTAACTTCATAGGTGCCTATGTCTTCCTCGCTAACAAAGCCCCAGACGTACTTAGTACAATAATGCCCGTTATTACACCGTCGGTGCCGTTCTTCGCCGCTTCCTTAATGGGTAATGTGTGGCTAGGCGTAATAGTGTCATTACTAATGTGTTTGTGGTTTGCAAACAGTATACTTCCCATCTTCGTGGCAACCACTAGGGTCCTCTTCGGGCTTTCCTTTGATAGGGCTATACCTGAGAAATTCTGCGAGGTAAACAAGAGAGGCTCACCAATATGGGCTGCACACGTAACCATGATTTGGGGACTGGTGGGTGTTGTTATAACGGCTATTCCCGGTGTAGACATCATCCTAGGAATCCTAGACTTCACCATGCTCAATTTCTTCTGGTTACTTGGGTTTGCAGCGTTACTACTGCCGTACCTGAAGCCGGAAATCTTTAGGCGATCTCCCGTACAATGGACCATCGGAGGGGTGCCAGTAATCTCCCTCCTAGGTCTCTACACTATCGCAGCTGGCTGGTGGATCGTGTGCTTCTCCATACTAGAATTTACCTACGCTGTTGCGGCAATTATGGCGTTCTTCATCGCCATAGGCTTTGTCATATACGCATGGAAGCAAGCTCAAAACGTTAAAGCAGGCATAGACATATCAAGAATCTACGCGGAGATACCCCCAGAATAAACCTCCCCTTTTTTCCTTTTTAAAGATTAATTCAGTGTATTTCCTTACGCTTCAAGTCTCCAAAAATTCTTAATACCCTCCTTGGAAGCTTCAATCATAAACCCTCGAAGTACACCTTCCCCATACTCAGATCCAGGGTTAACAACTGGTACGTTTCCGACCTGATCCATTGCGCAAGATTCGTGGATATGGCCATGAAGCCCAATCAAGGGCTTGTATTTCAATTCCGACTCTAAAACAGCTTTACTACCCACGTGAATGAATTTCACTTGACCCCCAACCGTAACCGGTTTTAAGTTCTTATCCAACTCCGGCGCGAGATCAAGCTTCGTGCCGTACGGGGGACAATGAAAATTGAAGATTGATCGACTCGGATTAGAGAGCTTCTCCACCAGTTTGTCAATTTTCTTCTTAATCTCCGCTTCGGTTGCCTCCCTCGGGGTGTTCCAAGGAGTCGGGTTAACGTAGGATAAACTTATTGTATCGAGTCCGGCTATTTCCACCACGGTGTCAAGAAGCCAGTCGATCCCCTTGTCCCGGTAAGACTTAATAACATCGTCTATTTCAAAATAATCGTCATTTCCGGGCATCACCCAAACTTGAATTTTCTTCGTATCAATCTTTTCTAGAACCATTTCTAACCATTCTCTCATTCTGTTCATCATGGCTTCAATCATCATTCTTTCCACTTTTGCCGGATTCTCCTTAAGCTCAGCAATCTCTTCCGGAGTGCTCCTAAATGGGTAAACCCCAGAATTTTCCAACCTCTTCTCCATTTCCTCAATTTCTTTATCGGTCTTTAGGTTAAACTTCATTCCCCAGTAAGCCAAGCTATAGGACCCGTCTTTCTGCTTGATCAACGGCACCAACGCTTTCCCAGTAAGGTCTCCACATAACATTAGTACATCTGCCTTAAAGAAATCGGGTGCAGAGAGCCATTTCTTCCAAACACCGGTGCTTCCGTGCACATCGGTGGCGAAGAATATTCTCGCCATCTACCAACACTCGATTAAAGTGTTTTATCTATGTTTTTAAAAGTTGCGCACATTGTGTGCGCAGTTATCGTTAAAAGCTATATAGATAAAACCCGTTAATATATCGGCGGAAGATCGGGGAATGTCCGAGATAGGTTCTCAAGACTTCGTTCAGGAAGCGGAAAGGATTATTGAATACGCAGCGAAAAGAGGAATAACGCTTAGAGTAATGGGCGCTTGTGCAATAATGCTTCACTGCCCAAGGTGTGGATACCTTTACCAAGAAATGAATAGATCACTCTCGGACATAGACCTCATGAGCTATGGGAAGTTTAATCCGATGATAAAGAGTCTCTTTAAAGAACTCGGTTATTCCCCGCACGAGAGGTTCAACGTTTTATACGGACATAAGAGGCAACTATACTTTAACAACACGAGCAGCATCAAGGCTGATGTTTTCTTCGAAAGGCTGGAAATGTGTCACACCATCGATTTTAAAGGTAGGTTAGAGTTAGACTATCCAACCATAACATTATCAGATATTTTGCTCGAGAAGGTGCAAATTGTAAGGATAAATGAGAAAGACATCAAGGACACGATCATCATGCTTAGGGAGCACGATATAGGCGAGAGTGAGAAGGAGACAGTAAACTCGAGGCACATCGCAAAGTTGATGTCTAACGATTGGGGGTTCTACTATACAGCAACCACCAACTTGAACAAGGTTAAAACTTTCTTAAACCAATTTAGCGTTTTGACCGAGGAGGACCGGAAGGACGTAGCGTTGAAGATAGATAAACTGCTACAGGTCATCGAGAATGAACCCAAGAGTCTCAAGTGGAAAATGCGTGCGAAGATAGGGACCAGCAAGAAATGGTATGTCGACGTAGAGGAAATAGTTAGAGAAACCGAGGAATAACCCCTATTCCTTGCCTCGAGGAAGGGTGAGGACTTCCATCTTCACCTTGTTTCCATCCTTCAATTTTAGTTGACCGCGCAGGTAGGTGGAGCCAATGACTTCTAGCACAGAGGAGTTGTAGTGACTCCGTAAGGCGCACACAACTGCTCCCTTGGCCTTATTGTTGATTAAAGCGTGAAAGCACCTCACGGGCCCGAAGGTTCTAGATCCGTTCTTGAACCCTTTGATCTCTATAGCGGGATACGTGTCTAATTCGGATCTTGTTTTCATGTCATATTCGGTTGCAAGCTTGAGGTTGAGGGTTCCGGGGTAAGGGTCAAAGCCCAGCTTTTCAATGAACTGCTTTCGGTATCCCTCCTGAGTCACGTAGTAGGCCCCCTCGCCGAGACCGGTAAACACCACCCCCTCCAGCGTGACGGATGGAGGATATTCCGTCTCCATGACCTGGCGTAGACTAGAATACAGCTTTTTCAGTTCACTCGTCCCAGCCGTAGTGATTTTAATCAAACAACCCTCGGGAGTAACGACCCTTCTAACCCAACCCCTTTTCTCCAGCTGAATAAGGTGGCGGGAGGCTGTTTGCTGGGAGTATCTCATCCTTTCAGCTAAATACTCGGTGGAGACCTTTACGGTTCGGTTGCTTGCTCCCATCTCCGCCAGCTTATATAGGGTGAAGAGATGCCTCCATAAACGCGCATCAACGTTTAAAGGGGTCATCCGAATCGCCTCAATGAGGAAAGAGCAAACTGCCTATATAAGCAACTCGAAGTCGTCGCTATAGCGTAGCGCCGTCGCTGATGCTTAGAGGAAAGGGGTATGACTCGTTTGGTGAATGACTGTTCTTTTACCAGTTTCCTTAATCACAAAACCTAATACTAGGGTCATCTCGGCTACAATAGCTATCATGATTACAGAGGGAAGAAAGAATCCTGTTACATCTTTAACATATCCTACTACGGTTGGCATGATGACGGAGCCGATATTAGCGAGAGAAGAAACCCATCCGGTGGCGCTCGCCACAAAACCCGCTACCTCTGGAAGTTCGGCCAGTATCAGGAGCACCAGGGTCAGAACCCCAATGGTGCAAAAGCCGCTCACGAATACAGTGACCCAGAGAGGGAACCCTTGAGACTTTTCGATGGCTAGAATGGCTGGGCCGCTAACGAGCCCAAGCACCCATATGAAGGGTTTTCTCAGGCCGACACGATCAGAGGAGATGCCTATGGTGAGGCTGGCAACCAAAAACCCGAGGGGCAACATGGAAGCAACGAGGCCCGCGGTGGCTGATGGAACGCCTTTGAGCTCTAGCATGCTTGGAAGCCAGTAACAAATGGTGTCGTAACTCCCCATGGCACACAGGAGAAGCCCTGTCAAAATCCAAATATCTTTCATTCTCACTATAGCGGCGATATCCTCCCTTAACGAGGATTTTAACTGTGCTTTGTGGGTTGTGGGCTCTCTTGCTATAAACCACCAAACAACCGTTAACCCTAAGCCACAGACGCCGTAGACAATATAGGTGTTCCTCCAAGTACCTACTACCGCGAGAACATGGGGAGTGAAGCCTAGCCCGAGCATGTTGCCGATGGAGAAGCCAGCGACATATATTCCGGTTGCCAGGCCCAGTTCTTCAGGCGGGAACCATGCAGCCGCTAGCTTTGGTAAGCAAGGCATGATTGCTGCCACTCCAGCTCCTAAAAATGCTTGAAACATGAGTAACGTCCAGTAGTTAACGGCAAAGCCTCGTAAGAGCCCGGAGATGCTCATGGTGGCAATCGCCAGGCCCATCGTTAACTTAACCCCTATTCGGTCACCGAGGAGTCCCCAAGGGATGCGCAGTAGGGTAATGATTAGGAAGCTCATGGGGAGGATGAAGCCTGCTTGGGCATAGGTGAGGTTCATCTCCGGCATTATCTCCAAAACCAGAGGTGAAGAAGAGAACAAGAGAAGATGCTCTATAAGCGTCGTTAGAAAGACTAAAACCAAGATCGCCCATCGATAACGAGGCAGTCTACCCACCTTGACCATACCGAAAATTTTGTACTACGACGGATTAAAATCTATGCATAAAACATGATGTTAAAAGACCGTATGCCAAGAGACGCGGTGGGGAGTGCATTCATTTTGAAAGGAAACAGCTCTTTCCGTCACGGTTACCGTAATTTTGATCGTCATAGTTACATTTTATTGCTGTCGTAAATGATCTCGCGTTAAAGATGTAGGAAGCAAACATATCAAGAAGTAATAAAAAATAAATAATAGTCCGGCATAATGCGGTGTTCTAAGATTAGGTCGTGAAAAAGTGAAGTATTGTCTTGGTTGTGGCAAGGAAGTTCCGGTTGACGCTTGGTTCTGCGATGGTTGTGGTGCAGAGTTGAGGGTTCAACAAGTCCCTCAGTCTTCAGCGCCAGCCCACTCGACATCCACTCGCAAGACATCACGCAGGAAGTATTTGGCGGGAGCGCTTGCGGCGGCCATGGCCTTGATAGGTGGGTACCTTTCCCTAAAGAGGGTTCCATTTGTAGGCGAGCCAACGCCTACGCCCACGCCCTCGCCGACTCCAACACCTAAGCCTACACCCACTCCTACACCAACACCTACTCCTTCGCCGACTCCAAAGCCAACACCGACACCAACACCTACGCCCACCACAACACCAACTCCTACACCGACACCGACTCTAATCTGGCCAAGGGATAAGCCGCTACCTTTGGAGAGGGATTGGGAGAAGACGGTGAACCCTTACTTGCGGTCTGGCGGTCAGGGAGACGCTACTTGGGGTGAAGCAGAGATAGTGGCGATGAATGATGGTGATGCTCCCTCATATTCTGCGATCGTAGATCTTTATGTTGCTCCTGACCCCGGTGCCCCTGTAGATCATCTCCAGGCTAAGTTGAAAGAGTGTGTGCTCTTGAAACGATGGTCCGGTCTAGTGATACCCCCAGCAGGAAGGATAGATTTCTACTTCACTGACGAAACATTTCCCGCTCTGTTTGAGATAGGAATTGTCGTGGTTGTTGTAGTCTATGATCCACTACTTGATCCTAGAGGGTTCAGGATGGATAGTGATGCTCAGCTCAAAACTCTCTTTCGGTCTGGACCGGATCGTGATCGACACATTTTCGTATTTAGTCCATATGGGGCGGTGTATTAGATGCCTAAGTACGCTGTTCACATGATTGTTCTGGATGCGACTATCGATAAGCTTCGAGCGAGCCCGGACCCAAATGTGAGAAACATCGGGGATATCATGTACAGGAATAGGCAAGCCGCTGTAGTTGGCTGTATCGGGCCAGACTTGTTCTTTTGGTCTCCAGACTATGACATTGTTCGTATTCCGTACAAGTTCTATGAAAATCTCAAATGGGCCATAGATCTTTACAACAATACCATTGGAGTAATAAAAGATGCGATAAGGGCGATGGGTGAGCCGGTTGAAGAAACGTTAGAAACGCTCGCTCCAGCCACTTTAGAACTTATTAAGAGGCTTATCGCTGAAATAAAGGAGACTTCAGATATCCTCAAATCGACGTTGTCGACAGGACTCTTTGCGGGGGTAATAGAAGGATACGACTTCCTAGCACGGCCAGCAGATCTACCAAGTCTAACCCATACCCTTTTTGATATGTTTGTGCCGCCCCTACAAAATGGAGACAGCGAAACACAATGGTACTGGTTCGATATGCTTCATTACAGGTGTACAGGGCTATTCCTGAAGAATATGATTAAAAATGCTGAAACTGAAGCGCAGAAAGCGTATGCATATGGATATGCAACGCACATAGCCACCGACGTAGTAGGCCACGGATATGTAAACCAAACAGTCGGAGGGCCGTATCGTATGCACCCTCAACGCCACGCAACATGTGAAAACTTCATTGACTCTTGGAAATTTTATGAGAAGACTGGCGAAAGCATCAACGTGAAGCTTCATGGAAAGCTAAATCTTCCAAGCAATCTTCCTGCAGGATTGCCAGAATTCCTATATGAAGCATTCTTAGAAACGTATAGAGATAAACCGCATCCCACACGCATAAACAAACCAGATGGTTTTCTAACAGTCCAAGATATTAAAACTACCTATGAGGTCTTCCGGTTTGTCTCTGAAGTTTTGGGCGGCCTGTCCGTATCGCCGCCAGAAGAACCTTTTAGTGGTGTTCTGGATGTATTGAATGACGCTCTAGAAAGGTTTGAGGCACCACCTTCTCCGCCTAGCGGCAGAGGAGTTTGTAGTTTTTGGGATATTCTTGCCTTTGGAACGACGGAGAGTTCGCGTGAATGCTACAAGGAGTTTGTTGAGGCGATAGGCGAGTGGCTCGGATATCTAGGCGAATTAATTGAATGGACCTTCGAGACAATACTCAAACTAGCAGATTTTCTTTTAGCTGCGCTACTCAGTATACCGATCACTGTTGCCATGGCCATCCTCTACGGTATTCAACTTGCCTTATACAACCTCTATCGCTCGCTTCGCTCAGCTTTAGTGTTAGCTGGACTCGTATACCCAGAGCCTGACGAGCTCCAAACTAGCCATGGAAGAAACATGATTACACCATACCAGTGTCAAATAGCTCCCTTCAAACGTTACCCTCATGTACACTCGTGTGAATTGAACAATCTGCAGTGTCCTGTTGAGACTGTTGAGACTCCTGGAACGGCTGCGGCGTGGTATCCAACCGATCCAGGCATTACCCCAAACAAGTTTATCAGTGAAGATTCCTTTGATTCGGCTGCCGTGGAAGCGTACGCCAAAGCGCGGACTCCAACAGAAACCAGGAATATGCAAGGCCGAAAGGTTACCATTGGAAATGCTATAGACTTCGCCGCTTGGCTGATCGCAAATGCCAATGTCTCGGCTTTGGAGGAAGTGGTGTACGCTAACTGGAACCTAGACTCGGATCGAGGCTACGGGTATAAGTGTTGGAAGAGCAATCCGCTAAAACTAACCGTTCCCACTATGATATCGACTGAGGAGTACGTTTAAGAACATTCATCGCGCGTATGCGTACCTAATCGAGGCAGTTCAATAGATGCACTCGCATCTTAGGTGATGAATCTGACGAGTTAAAGTTTTAATTCTGCTTTGTTTATTTTCTGGGTATGTGGCGGTTAGGATTCTTCTTCCATGAAATGGCTTTTGGTTTACTTTCTGTTTTCTTTCCATTGTATGTAATAGCTATGGGCGGATCGCTGGTCGACATAGGAATAATGTCTGCTGTTGCTTTGCTTTTGGTGATTCCCTCATCCCTCTTTTGGGGTTATGTGTGTGACAAAACAAAGCGTTACAAACGCTACATTCTCATTTCATTCTTGGCATTAACTATTCTCCTTTACCTTTTCACTCTTACGACGAGTGTGGGTTTATTGATAGTTCTTTACGCGATCATGTCGATACTTCATGTGGCACACGAGCCACCCAAGAATGTTCTAATAGCGGAGTTATACTCGCGGGAGGAATGGGAAAAAACATTTGCATCGTATGAGGGCTTGACGGAGGTAGGAGTACTTATTGGGCTGCTTTTGGGATTTTTAATGTCAACTTACGGACTTGGCCCAACACTCATATTACTGCTATGTAGCGGCTTAAACTTGGTTGCCCTTGTAATGTGTCTAATTTTAGTAGCAGATCCACTTCTTGTTTTTGAAAGGAGTTTAGTAAATATAGAGAAGACAATAAACTTTACATACAAGGGCCTGGTTATTGCGTCCAAAATCTTGGACAGATTACCCCTAAACGAAAGACTAAAGAGGGAAAACCCAAGTGCTTTTTTCAGCGGCCTTGTTCTTTTTTCCTTTGCTACAAGCATACTTTTCACTCCCTTACCGGTATTCTTCTCCAAAGAATTAGGTCTGCCAGCGAGCATGGTTTTTGCAATATATGTGTCAAACTCTTGTGGAGGAGTTGTAGGCTACTTTTTGGCAGGTGGTAGGTTAAGTCAGGTAGAGAAATCTCACATAAGCAGGGTTGTGATATTTCGAGGTATGCTTGCGTTTCTTTTGATGGCGGTTACGCGGATGCCTGTATACAGTGTACTGCTGGCGGCAGTAATTTTGATTCTAATGGGTTTCGCTTATGCACTGTTTCTCGTTTTTACGCTTTCGTTATCTATGGAACTCACACCCGAGGGGAAAGCAGGATTGTTCAATGTTCTAGTAGGCATAGGTGGAGCCTGCGGTTCCTTTATAGGTCCTTTCCTCGCTCAAACACTTGGGTTCACGTACACGTTCCTAACAGCTGGCATAATTTTCTCCCTAGCCTACGCGTTTTTCAAAATATTTACATAACAGAAAATATTGCCCAGACACAACGCGCGCAACTTCGACGATGAACATTCCAAAAAATTAAACTGTTTGAAGGCTCTGAAAAAAGCGAAAGGTAATCAGTATATGAATCGACCCACAAATATACTAAACAGCACGTAAAATGGGCTTAAGCATCCTAAAACAAGCAATCTGGCGCCCAAAGCCTCTGATCGGAGAAGAAGTCGATATTCTGCAAGGAAGAGTAGGCATTCAATTTTCATGAGGCACTACTTTAGCCCAAACGTTAAAGACCTCGGAGACAGGATTCTAAAAGCAGTCAATGAAATGAGCAAAATGATCAGTTAGCGTCTCTGTTTCCCCTATTTTTAAGATTATAAAGACAAAGAAAACTTATAAGTAAAAAACAAAAATGGTTCTCTACTATACTGTATGCTATTAAGGGCGTGAATAATTTTGTTTGAAATACCACCAATGGACCAAGACGGCGTGATAACTCTTGTCCTTACTATTGCTATAGGAATTGTGCTGGCAATAATTTATGTTAGGAAGGAACATAGATGGGAGGAAAGGAAAGAAAATGGAACAATTTGTTATAGGAAGGAAAAAGGATTTAAAGGAATTTGGAATGTCATAGAAAAAGATCCCAATTTTCCGGAAAAAATTATTGTTGTGATTCCTCTTATAGTTGTAAGTTTTGTGGCGTTATGGCTTACTATAAGAGTTGTTGGTCTCTATACTCTTCGACGTTATCTGGATCCTAAAGATTATGTATACGCCACGTCCAATATACTAGAAATAGTTGGTTACATTCTTTCTATAAATCTATGTCTAACTCTAATTCGATCACGTGAATTGCCCGAAATATTAAAAGCAGCCATTCAATCCGTTCTAATTGGCATTATAACATCTGTACCGAGTATTGGAGCAGTTGGTGGCATAATTGTGTTTTTAACTAGCGGAGCTGGCTTTCAATTTGCATTATTTATGATAGGTATGGCAGCAACGTTAATAGCATTAGTGTTTGTTAGAAGGCATATTGTCGAGAGGGAAGGAAAAAGAACAGAGAACACTTAACTGCGCCCTCTCTCCAAAAATTAGTTGTAGCGTTAATTATCGTTAATTCTAACTTACTAAGGTTGTTTTAAAATCGAGTACTAGTACGAGCGCAAAGCCTTTTCCTCAAGAGGTTTTGCGCCTTATCACTATACTTCCTCGGCAGGCATATAGCAAACTTTTTAAATATTTTTTCAAGTTTTTCCCTAGGGAAATGGAAAATTGTGTGTCGAAAGAAGTCCAGTGAATTTTCAGGAAATAGATAGATCAATAGAAGGAATTCTAAAGGATATTCCCACCCTGCTTCTCAACCATCTCAAAAGGAACTTTGAACAAAACATTTCAAGCTTCATCGGTGGTTCATTCAAACTAGAGTTGAGATTAGTTGTTGATTCAAGTTCAGTCGTTTCGAACCTAATTTCTTTTGCCAAAAAGGGAGAATCCATCTTACACAAATTAATCAAAGATCCATTCTTACGGTTATACGCCCCGTCAACTCTAAAGAAAGAAGTAGAAAAGAACATAGTCGAAATATCCCAGAAAAAGAAACTTGACAAAGAACTTTTGATGAAGACTTGGCGTCATGATATTCTTCCCAAAATAACAATTCTTGACCCTTCTGATTTGGCCATGCTTAAAGGTTATCTCGTAGTTGGTAGGAGAGATGTAACTGACGTTCCCTTCGTTGCGTTACATTTCCAATTGGGTACTCATGGGGTTGTCACAAGGGATAAAGATATTATAGAACAACCAGTTGTGAGAACGTGGCACATAAAGAGAGTATGTGGTTTAGTCACCGTTTTTAAGAAAGGCGCTTTTTCATTCTTTATATATTCTAGGATTTTACCAAATGTTCTTCATGCTGTATTCAAAATTGGAGTTGCGGTTCTACGTACAGTATTGGAGATATTGGCCAAGATCGTACAATTATTTGTAAACCTTACTAATGGTGTGATAAGGACCATTTCTAAACTGCCAGATTGGGCTCAACTATTAGTAGGAATAGCGGCTTTCATAATGATCTTGGAAGAGAGGACACAGAACTTTATCGTGGAGTTTCTGAAAAAAGTGGGTGAAGCTATATTCAAGTTTGCTTCAGAAGTTTACAGTGTGATCATAAACTTATTAAAATTTCTCGCTCCACTAGTTCAAATAGCACTCTCAGTCCTCGCTTATCTGTCCAGTAGCTATCAAGAAACTATTAAACAGCTTCGTACACTATGATAATCATTAAGATTAAATTCTCAAACCCCCATTTTTAAACTTAAAAAATGTTAACCCTTGTTTCCAAATACTTCATTCCTCTGGTGGAGTTATTAGAGGTTGTGGAGTTGGTAGGTTAGAAGTGTGAACCCCTATTTCTTTTTGCACTCTCCTCAATCAGTTCCTTAGACTCATAAACCAATGTGTAACCATGATATTTCTGACGGCGTACAAACCAAGATAAGAGACCCCGAATTAACTGCTTTTTCAGGGAGTATGGCGGGCGGGACGGGATTTGAACCCGCGACCACAAGCTTAGGGGGCTTGTGCCCTATCCTGACTAGGCGTCGGTGGAAAGCTCTTCCACTTTCCTTACCCGCCCAAACCCGCCCACTATATTGGAGAAAAAGGTGCAATTTTAGCTTATTGTTTACCAAAGATTATTTTAGTGAGAGATATTCAAAGTTCACAGGAAATAGGGAGGGCGAGGATGAAGAAGCTGGGGCTGGTGGTCTTTGACGTGGATGGAACCTTGATAAAGGTTGAGAGTAGTTGGCAGCACCTGCACGAGCAGCTGGGCACTTGGGATAGGGGCAGAAAATACGCTGAACAGTTTTTTCAAGGCTTCATCACGTATGAGGATTGGGCTAGGCTAGACGCCTCCTTGTGGAGAGGCCTGCCCCTGGACAGGGTTCAGCGAATAGTTAATGATATACCCTATAGGGACGGGGCGCGTGAAACAATAACAACCCTAAGAAGGGGAGGGCTCCTAGTGGTTCTATTGAGCGCCGGCTTATCCATCATAACAGATAGAATCAGAGGGGAGATAGGGGTTGAGGACTCCCTAGCCAACGATTTAGTCGTGAAAGACGGCTTTCTCACAGGCGAAGTGAAGGTGAACGTTACTTTCCGAAACAAGGGCGAAGTCTTGGATGGTATCCTGAAAAAATTCGGCGTAACACCAGATGAGTGCGCAGCCGTAGGCGACGACGAAACCCTGATACCCCTCTTTGAGAAGGTGGGTCTAGGAATAGCCTTTAATCCCCGGAAAAAGGTTGTAGAAAAGCACGCGGACGTGGTGGTTAAGGGCAACGACCTACGCCAGGTCTTGCCACATCTCCTTTAGCCGAGAAATCTTTGAATCCGCCACCACACCCAACTCATTTTCCTCTTGATGTCTTAAACTGAATATTTTTTAGGGCGTTCATAACTCTTTTGTGTGTTTGTTCTACGGTTTCGACGCCCGTGTTTAGCAAGATGCAGGGTATCTTGTACTCTAAAAATAGTTTTGAGAAGTAGTATTCCTGTGTCTTCGAGTCTAGGTCTACGGAATAGGGGTATGGGTTAAACCATGGCTCGTTGCTCATCTTGCCCCACATCTCTTTGGGACCACTACCCGGCTGAACCATAAATTCTCCTCTACGCAACACTTCGATCGCCTCATCTGGCTTCAGTTTTACTTCCGCTGGATTTTCGTGGTCTCTTCTTAGAAGAACAACCAAGTCGATCTTGACTTCGTTAACAACCTTGTCTTTACCTTGTAATAGTTCACGCGGTACCATGGCTCTAGAGTTTCCAAAAGCATAATAACACCAGTTTCTTCTCTGATCAAAAACGCATGTTCTCTGGTTGTTCTTGCACTCTTCCATACATATCGCATTTTCGCAGTTCTCTTTCCTCATTACAATGTTTTCGCATTTGGATGCATCAAAAATAGGGCGAAGCCACGGATGGTCCTTTTCGTTTTCCGTTCGCATGTACAAACTTTTCTCTGGTTGAGTCCCTACTAAAGGTGAATTTGGGTTGTTTTTCGTCGGATATTTTATGTATAACCAGTCGTCACCGAGGATCTTACCCTCCCTTTTCAGGAACAACTTAAAGGATTGGGTTGTTTTTCCTGTGCCGGTTGGCGCGATGATGATTATTCCTTTTCCATTGAAGTCAACGCATGCACCGTGAATTGAGTGTGTATGGAATTCTCTTTCCAGTATGGCAGACGATGGTCCCAGTGCCCCACGACTCTTGCACTGTCCATAGTAATCGAAGTTGACGAAAACCGATGTGCGTCTCTCTTGACAATAGTAGATGGTTGGTTCGATTCCCTCGATTCCTATTACGGAATAGAGGAATACACGGGTTGGTACGTCTTGAGATGCTGACCACCAGTTTTCCCTCCAGAAATCAAACTGATGAGGATTATTAGTGATGAACTCTACACCAACGCCTTCGAGATTTGCCTTTGCTCTGTAGGTTTCGTTTGGTTTGAGAATATCGTTTGTCACTTCCAAAATTTTATCTAGTGTATTTGAGCCTACGAATTTAGTATTTTTTTCTCTAGATTTTTCGTTTGTCACGTAATTGCTCAACATTTTAACCCTGTCGTAAACATGTTTTCAGGTTATAGATATTCGGACATAAAAATAAGTTTTTAAGTCTCTTTTTTGACGTTTTGTTATTTTTTTACATTCCAATAATTACAAAGTGACGAAAAGCTTAAATATCATTCGACAAACAGTTTCAATTATGTTTGACGATAAAGATAAATTGCTTTTAAAGGAACTTATCAGGGATGGCAGGCAAAAAATCATTACGTTGGCTAAAAAATGTGGCATAACAAGGCAGAGCGTTTACAGTAAACTCGATGAGTTCAGAAGGAAAGGTGTACAGTTCACGGTCGACCTTGATCCGAGAGACGTCGGTCTCAGGTTAAGGGCTTATATCTTGATCGTTGCAGAACCCCAGACTGAGTTTAGAAAAGAAACAAATGAGATCATCAAGAAATTCCAGGAAATCTCTCAGATCCATTATCTTTTAGGAAGATTTGACATCCTCGTAGAGGCTATTGTTAGGGACATCGATGAATTAAGGAGCCTATTAAGAAAAATACAAAATCTGTCTGCGGTCAAAAAAACCGAGACTCTTCTCGTTTACGAAACAACTAAACTACAGGTGAAGGAACCATTAATGAGGATATTAGAAGGTCAGGCTAGCCACTCAGGTGAAACTTGACGAGTGAACAGGGTTTAGCCTTTAACATGATCGGTAATATTTAAGTTGGGCGTTGGACTGAATAGAGGGTGGCGGGGGTACCCGAGCCAGGTCTAAGTAGTGGGTCAAAACCCTAGGAAAAGGGGGAGGACTTAAGTCGGCTAAACGTCGTGTAAGAAATCCTCTGGCGTAGGCCTCCGCGGGTTCAAATCCCGCCCCCCGCACTTAACTCCTAGTTGACGTTTAAATTCTCGGTTTGAAGGAATTAGAGCATCGTTTTGACGCATAAAAAATTTAAACAACACCCTAAATATAAACTGCCATACCAGGGTAGAGGTTCGAGATGGAAAAACCGTCTTTGAATAGCACACGACCTGACAGAATGCTGGGAATACTGGCTATCTGCGGCATTGTTGGGCCTATCATATACGCAATTGTGTTGACTTTGTTGGGTTCCCTTTGGCCTGTCTACAATCCTATCAGCCAATACATGAGCGAGCTTGGCGCCGTCGACGCGCCTCATGCGATTGTGATGAACGTACTGGGATTCCAGTTGTTGGGCATTTTTATGATTGGCTTTGGATTTGGGTTGTACCGTGGCATAAGTAAGGGGTGGGGCTCGAAAATTGGAGTGGCGTTAATCGTTATTGCTGGCGTCGACATGGTGTTGGTAGGATTTTTCCCCTGCGACCCCGGCTGTGTGAACGTTTCATCGACAGGCATTGCACATGCGATAACAGCTACAATCGCTTCAATTGCCATGACCCTCGGGATGTTTGTCGTCTCGCTCCATTTGAGGAAGGATAGCCGATGGCGGAGCTATTGGGTCTTTACGTTAGCAATTGCTGTCGTTGCGATATTCCTTTCTCCGCTCCCAATGCTCCCGATTTTCAGTCCATGGGCTGGCCTGCTTCAAAGATTAGGGATGGGACTTGCGCTCTTTTGGATGGAAGTCATGTCGATTAAGCTACTACGTCTATCCATTCAGTCAAACGCATAAGCAGACACGATACGCGCTAGGCTGTAAAAAAGAAGAGAGTTACTGGTAGTATCTCACACAGTTGTCACACAGGCTGAGCAAGTCCGAGAATTTAAACCGATGTTTAAACCTAACCCCCCGCACTATAGGCTTAGAGAACGCAAAGGATGGATATAGAAAAGAACCGCCGTCAAACTCTGTAGGTTTGATTCGTTTCTCCACGAGAAAAGTTAAATATGACATATGTCATAGATTAACTGGAAAATCATAACATTGTTATGAGCCCGAGACTGTTGAGGGTTAGCGGATTTCGCTGCTTAAAAGGCGCTTTTAAGCCTTTCCTTGGACTTCTTCTCACAACCTCAACAGCGGGAAACAACTCAGAACTCTATCAAGCTTGCCGGATAAAGATGTGCTCCGCAAAATTGGTGCTGAAATGGCAATTTTTAATAGTCTTGTCTTAGAGTCCTATATGTGTGCATTAAAATGAGCCTAAAGATTCTCATAATGTATTCCATTAAAACGAGAAACACCGAGAAGCTCGCTAAGACCGTGATAGAAGGAGTAACAGGGTATCAGAGGGTAACACGACAACGAGGAAGGTGAGAAAGATGGGACTGGGACAGTATTGGAATAAGAGGGATTTTAAGAAAACAAGGGAACCTAAGGGTGAAGAAAATACGGGCGGCGGAAACATCTATGTGATTCAAAAACACGACGCTACGCATCTGCACTATGACCTGAGATTGGAAATGGATGGAGTTCTAAAGAGTTGGGCAGTCCCGAAAACGCCTCCCACGGAAAGAGGCGTGAAAAGACTAGCGGTACAGGTGGAGGATCATCCCGTTGAATACGCAGACTTTGAAGGAACCATTCCAGAGGGTGAATACGGCGCGGGTAGTGTGGAGATCTGGGACAAAGGGCAATACGTTTTGATAGAAAGGGACGAAGACAAACTGGTTTTCGAAGTCAAGGGTAAGGTGCTCAAGGGTGTTTATTGTCTGGTTAGGTTCAAAGGAAAGGAGAACTGGTTGTTTTTCAAGAAGAAATAATATTTTTCATTTTTAGATTTACCTTATTCTTCTACTATGATGGCTTTTGTCGGCTCGCTAATTTAGAATTGACGTGAAGATCTTAGTCATCCATCGTTCACTTGCTATCGTTCTTGCAAAATGTGGGTTCCGAGTGGCAAATAAAACATTGTTCGATATCAATAGATGGATCCGTACGTTTGCATAGCTCGCACATTAGCCTTTTTCTTCTGATCATAATGCAGACGCCACAAAGCCTTGGCACAAGTTCATATTTGGATGTGCGTCCGTTAACTAGCGAGTTAACGATTTTTGTGATTATGGGCCGAATCTCTTCCACGTCTTCAATTTTGAGAACCCTGCCTCGAACATGTCGGGTGTACTTGCTCACCGCCGCTTGAGATATACCTAAAAGACTCGCTACATCATTTTGCTTCATTCCATATGATTGTATTAATTCTCTCACTATCACCGCTCTGATGGCTGGAACCACTGACTTTACCGCAACCTCGCATGGTATCAGCATGATGGAGTTCACCAGCAAAACAATTGTTACGGAAACGTATATAAGTATGACGTAAGTCATATAATATGACATATGTAATAAGGACGTCAAGGGAATGCGGCCCCTGACTACCCTTCCTTTCTCCTCCCTCCCTTCAACGGGACCAGAAAACCACATGGACGTTCTTTCGACGATGTCGTTAGGTGACCAGTGCCATGATTCTTGAGATTGACTCGCATCAATCATTATCTACGATAGTGAAGAATAGTAGAAATTTAGCCGAAATCCTGAAACAGGCTGAAATTTATTGTAGAAACTGCGAATCGGTATCCCCCATAACTTGTGCTGAACAATGTGAAATATGGAAAGCAAAGAACGAATTTTTGAAGATTAATAAAATTGTAAGCGAACAGGGTCATGTCCCTAACTTGTTTAATGTGGTGAAAAATAATAGAAGATTAAGAATTTTGGATGCCCTTTCGACACACCCTCATGACATAAAGGAATTGCAGGAATACCTAAAGAGCAATGGATATTATCATAGTCGTCACACCATAATGAGTGAATACGTCAAACCATTGTTAAAAGTCGGGCTTGTAAAAGAAGGCAACAATAGATATAGGCTAACCTTGTATGGCCGAAAATTTCATGATCTGGTGAGTAGCTTTAATTTTCAAAATGTATTGCCGGTTCGTTCTCGCTGTTACGAAGAATTTGTGTTGAGGAAGCTACTAAGCAGACCGAAAACTTATGACGAGTTAGTTGGGTCAATAGCTGAAGAAAGTTTGTCGAGAGCCATAAAAAGGCTACGAGAGAAAGGGCTAATAAAGATCCAGGGTAAACGCTCTGACCTCGTTTTCTATTTCAAAACAGGAAGAGAGCCAGATGCGAGGTTTTCGCCGACTGAGAAAAGGGTTTTTGACGCCATTCCAGAGGATGGTATATCCGTGCGTAAACTTTCCAAAGAGGTTGGTATAACCATTAGAAGAACCTACAAGTACCTACGTAGATTAAGAGAGAAGAAACTAGTTTTTGCCCGAAAGAGACCTAGAACCTATAAGCTCACGCCATCTGGGAGAAAAATTGCCGAATTCTTGGAAGAAACGACCAACTTCGCCCTAGCCGCTTCAAAGATGGTCGTCAACTAAATAATGACACAAAAGTGTCACACCAACTTCTTTGAAAAATTTTCAAGTTCTGGACGAAAATACGCATATAGCTCACGCACAGGATTTTGTCATGCGAGAGCGTGGACTCGGACTTTGATAAAGAGACACTTTTCACCGGGAGGGAGTGCTAGAGCTAAATTATGCTTTTTTGGCGAAAAAGAGAAATAATATGAATACGAATAGTTTTTCGGAGGTAGAGAATGCCCACATACATCCTTCTTTCCACCCTTACGGCTGAGGGAGGAAAGACCATTAAGAAAAGGCCTGAAAGAATTCGAGAGGTGAACAAGGAGATCGAAGCCTTCGGAGTGAAGGTCGTCTCTCAATACGCGGTGCTAGGACCCTATGACTTTGTCAACGTTATTGAAGCTCCCGATAACACGACGGTTGCTCGTGTTTCTGTGGAACTTGGGTCTCGAGGAACGATTAAAATCATGAGTTTGCCAGCCATACCCATAGAGGAGTTTATCACAGCTATAAAGGAAAAGTGAAATAGACTCAACTCCAACAACCTTCCTTTTTTGTTTAAGGATCGCAAAATCCTTTTGCAAAAAACAAAGTGACTATCCGAACACTGCTTTAGAGAATGGGTTCATTGAGGGCAGACTAGAGAAGTAGCACATTTAACAGTGTTCATGTTGTACTCGTCACGTACCTGTCTAAACGCCTCATGACCATCCCTCTTGTTGGTAGTGTGGTTGTTCCGATTCCTTCTACTACAAAGGATGCAACGCATGAAGCGAAAAAAGCCGAGTACTTCGGGTCTTTGGTTCTTAAATATTCCACGATGAAACCCGCTGAGTAGGCGTCTCCGGCACCAGTTGGGTCAACGAGTTTCTCTGCCGGAATGACTGGAATTCTCTCCACCTCGTTCTCATGGCATAAGACTGAACCCTTCGCTCCCTGCGTTACTAGTACGATTTTTGGTCCAAAGCCTTGGATGATTCTCGCTGCTTTGTTTAAATCGCCTGTTCCGGTTAATTTTTCAGCTTCAGTTTCATCACATTTGAGGATGTCGACATGGTGCAAGTTTTCTTTTGCTTCCTTCCAGCCGCGGAGTTTCACAATGGAACGGGGTCCACGCTCTCTGCAGTAGCCTTGAGGATCAAGTAATGTTAAAATACCTTCTTCATGTGCAAATTTGATAATGTCATATGAAACTTCATGAAACACGGGGCCGAAGTGAAAACATCTAGCGTTAATATAGGCGGCAGGGACATCCTCAGTCTCTATACGTTGACTGTAGCTTAGAAGTCTCTGAGTTCTCTCCCCCTTTTCATCGTAGGCGTTTTCAAAAGCTGTGGTCTTCCCCATCACCACTTTTAAGCCCAAGAGATTAATGTTTGCTCTCTGGAGGTACTCCATGTATACGTGTCTGAAATCCGTTCCAACCTTTGTTACGATCCCCACAATAGCTCTGAGTTTAGCTGCGGTAAGCGAGGTATACGCTGCAACACCACCTAAGGCGTTATGAGTTCTCTTGTCGGGGGTTACGATGGTATCGTGCGTTAAATGACCAAAAACGATCAGGTTAAAGGCCATGTGGTCTCTCCACAAAATTTAAGCAGATTTTTCACACTTTATTTAGTGTTTTCTTCCATTTTCAGTTTTCTCATTTGATGTCTTCACTATTCGTTGTCACCATCTCACAACTCCTACGTGGAGAGGATGGAAATGATTTAAATCTTCATTTCCTCTCACTATCTTCGGACAAACGTGATAAGGTACGCTTTGGGGTGATGGATTGGAGTTAACATTGGTTAACATCTATCTGCTAAACCTGATGATTACACTGGCCATGTTCCTCGTTTTGGCGTTCCGAGCTTGGATAGAAATGAAAAATTACAGGGTCATGTGGAAGGAGCTGGAGTGGAGAAAAACCTACGAGATGGTGGGAAGAATTTTGAAGGCGGAAAAGGACCTTTTCACCGGGGTTGAGGGCGGAAAAGAACTCTATGAGCTTCTCTGTGAAATGTTTAAAGTGACAGAAGCTTAGCGAGTTTTAAGAAGGGTCAGGGAAAGTGCCAATCCTTAATCAGCTCCTTCGGCGTACCAGATTTTTCTCTCCCGTATCGACAGAAGGGCTTCGTTAGGTGTCTCTGAGATCGAGGGGAAGTGATGTAAAGGCCCTTCTTAAGGTCTCGCTTCATCTCAACAGTCACCTTTTTCAGCTTGGGGGAACGAAAGCCACACCTCTCACACCTAAATCCCTTCCTTGTCCCCATCGACTTCATCCGCTTGCCACACTGAGGACACATTGGATTGTGGAAAACGATTTTGGGAGCCAACTTCAGAACTCGAATCTTTTCCAAATTGATGGTGATAGGATGCCTTGACGAAGCGGGGCGAACTCCACCACAAGCCTCAACAAGGTCTCCAACGATCAGCTTTTTGGCGACCTCTCGAAGAGCCTCTGTGGGTTCGTAAGCTGCGCAATCTACCTGTCCACTTTCGTCTTTAATTGGAAAGATAACGTGCCCCCCAGGGATAACTTGAGGCTTCTCGGTTACGGCTCCGCGAACAACCACCGGGTTAAAGGGCTGTGCCTCACCAATGGAGCTGATCCTTCGTAGGTGGGCGTCGGTTCCATGGTTCGTGCGGAAGATGACCCACCGCTCGATCGTTTCCTGCGAACGGATCAGTTCATGGGCTTGCTTAACGACCTCCGGGGTCTCGCCTCGGATGCCGTAAAGGATTGGATCCGGTCCTCTGGGGGTTATGAGGATTCTGCCTTTCTCTGGGTCTATGTTGTTGAAGGTGAGAGGCGCTGTTTTCTCGTTCATTTCCTCGATGGATGAACCCTCTATTCTTCGTGGTGTGCCACGATTTTCCCCTCTTCGGTAAGCTATGATCTCGTAGGTGTGGTCGTTCCTTAGGGTTTCTCCGATGGCGGCTAGGCCTCCAATGATGCCACGCCCGGTCTTGAAACCCACGGCCTCGACCCTAAACATGTTGATGAGCTTCAGGGCTTCCTTCATTTTCACCACGCTCTGTATGGTTCTCTTAGTGAAGTCTTTGAGTTCTCTGGGTATTTTGTCGAAAAAGAAAACGACACCCGGGTCGGTGCCAGCGTAGCTTAGGTCAGCGTTTTCCTCGATGGTTTCAATCACCGTTTCCATAATCTCCTCCGCGATTTCTTCGCCGCACCTGATCCTCAAACAGAGAGCACCGTTTCCCCGGGTTTTCCAAGGAACATTAGGGTTCAGCCGAATGAGATTGGGGTAGTCAATGAAGGAAGCGCCCATTCTATACAGTTTTTCAACGAGAAGCGCAGCTATGTAGGTGGTGCAACCCATCCTCGGCGAGTCTGTGTCGTCGAATCCAATGTGCATCGTTGTCATCGGCGTCAGCTCAGCATATATAGTAAGAAGTGTTGCGATGATAAGAAGGTTCAGTTGCTGGAGGGTCTCCCTCAAACTATGGACACAAAGAGAGGTTAATGATCATGTTCTCTCAACCGCATCATAATCATGGAAGAGCCAAGGAAGCCTTTTCATGAATATTCTGTTCTCTTTCTAATAAAGTCGTGAGTTTCTTGTGGCCTTGAATGTAGTGAAGTCCCTGTGCAGTTGTTTTGTAGAGGGTTCTCTCCCCCCTGTCGACGGCTTCGAGAAGCCCTATTTCGAGAAGAAGGGACAAGTACTGATCCAATTGTGTGGAGCATAGGTTCGCCCTATACATAATTGGGGTTTTAAGGGCGCCGTTCTTCGCTATCTCCAGGATCTCCGCCATTATGCATAGACGCCCCCTATGCTTCCGCAGGTTTTTCCAGCCTCCCTTAAGCAGTCTAGAACCTCCTGAAACTTATTCTATAATGTTCCTCTGTAAGAGGACTACATGACCTAAAAAGGAGTGTTCCCTTAAGGGGAATATTTCAAGGATGAAATAATGTTAATTGTGATATAATACTGCGTTCTTAGCCGAAGCGCAAACACAGGTGCCTGACGCTTTGTATTGAAATTTGGGGTTATATAGAGAAAGCCATAAAGGCATACTACAATTTTTCCCGCGGGTTGAATCAGATCGTGAAAGAGAAAATGCGAAACAAGAAAAAATGAGGTTGTTATTGTTTATGTACCCTCTACGACGATCATGGTTAGGGTGGATCGAACCTTGTTTATCCTTCGTACATGCCAGGTCACAACCTCTTTCAGCTTATCCATTGTGTCGGCTTTGATTTTCACTATGATGTCGTAGACTCCGTAGACTGTGTAGGCTTCTTCCACTCCCTCAACCTTTTTGATCTCCTTAAGAACCTCTTCCTCGCCGCCTATCTCAGCGTTTACGAGCACAAAAGCGATAGGCATGTATAATCTCTCCTTCCTTGCCCTATCATTAGGTTGTTGACCTAAAAAATTTTGTGCATATGAGGAAACAAAATTCCGGGTATTATGCCAGCTTTTCAGGTCTAAGGGCTTTATGATGTGGGCGTGACTCTCGGTTTAGGGCCTCATTGTTGCTTTGTACGGAATGGAAATAAGGTTAATTAACTCGTGACGGGCGCTAGTAATTTGAACATGCATTTACCATTTATTGAAGTCGGTCTGTGGGAAGCAGTACTCGTCCTGATCCTACCACTCGTATTAGAGTTCCCGAGGGTGATTGCTAAATGCTTAGCCCTTCTCTACCACAGGTTTTCTGGTAGAGCAGAAAGGTGGGAGCTCACAGGTCTGCCAAAGGTTAGCATAATTGTTCCTGCACACAATGAGGGGGGTGTCATAGAGGAAACTATCGAAAGCTTAACAGGGTTGGCATACCCCAACAAGGAGATAATTGTGGTGGACGACAGCTCAACGGATGACACGTACCTCAAAGCCAAGCCTTACGCTGCTCGTGGAGAAATCGTATTAGTCAGAAAGACAGAACCGCGTAGTAATAAGGCTAGAGCTATAATGTACGGGTCGAAGTTTGCTTCAGGAGAAATTACTGTATGTACTGACGCTGACACAAGGGTTCAGAGGGAAAGCCTAATTAAAATAATCGAACCCTTCAGCGATCCTAATGTTGTCGGTGTTGCGGGGAATGTGAGGGTTTACAACACCGACTCTATTCTGGCGAAAATCCAAGCGTACGAGTACCTTATAGCCATGGAGATGGGTAGGAGCTTTCAATCCATGATTCAAGTTTTACTTATAATTCCGGGAGCCTTTGGGGCGTACAGAAGAAAAGTGATGGAGGCCATAGGAGGGTTAGATGAAGATACCATCACTGAAGACTTTGATTACGTGCTTAAATTAAGGAAGACTGGCTCAAAAGCGGTTTTTGCTCGAAACGCCATAGCCTGGACTGTTGTTCCAAGTAGTTTTCGTGGTTGGATTAGACAGAGGACCCGGTGGGCGTATGGGCAACTGCAAACAATCGTTAAGCATAAAGATTTGTTGTTTAATGTAAGATTTGGATATAAATCAGTGTTATCTGTGCTCGACATGCTGTTCATGGATCTTCTTCTTATGTTCATGAGGTCGGCTTGGTTTTTGCTGCTCCCCTTCGTTTTCTCAGGAATCCCTATCTGGAAACTCATAACTCTTATTCTAGGCTTCTATCTTATTTTAGAATTCACGCAAGCAGTGGCGTCAATTGTTACTTCCCCTAGAGGTAAACAAGAGCTGGGTTATTTAGCGTTAATCCCTATTGTAGTTTTGGTTTATAGGCCGATTTATTCTGTTGTGAGGCTTATGGCCTACATTAGGGAAGCCCTGGGTTTTGAAGCGAAGTGGTAGGTTATAGGAAGTGATATTCGCAGTGAGGTTCTCCTGTTGCTCTGCACATTACCTCTTTAATCTTTATGGAATCATCTTGGAATATTTTTCTGAGTAATCCTGTTAGATATCCCCTTGTGAAGTGACATTTGATTTCTGTCGGTTCTGTTGCTTCTAGGCTGTTTTCTATCTTTATGGTGCCTATCTTCGTCTTTGGATCTAAGGCACAAAACTTGGCGAGGCCCCATCCAAATGCCCTGAACAAGTTTTCTGTGTAAAGTAGTTTATCTTCGATTGAAGTTAACTCTTTCGGGAACTGGTCGTAGACTTGGGAACCAGCTAGTAGTCCTTGCAAGTATATTATGGCTTCTCCACCGCTCTTGAGCACGTCTATGGTTGCCTTTTTTAGAGCATGGAACATGGTAGCCGTCAAAATCATTGTTCTGGTGTCATAAACGTAGAGTGGAAATAGAAACCTATCAAAATAATCAGCCCTTTTCATCTCCGTGTACCTAACGTTCAACACCACATCCATATCGGATATTTTCTCCAGTATTTGCTCAATTGACGCGGACTCTGGCACCTCAATAAAGGTAAACCATTCTCCTTTTTCACCGATTACACTGTGTAGTCCACCTAAAATGTTGACTTGCGTCTCAACTAGCTTAGCGATAATGCTGTTTAAAACTCCTACTTCGTTTTTCATAGAGAATGCAATTTCATAGTATTTGTAGCCGGGTCTTCGCTCTCCTAAGACCGTAAGAAACGGATTTCTCATGTGTTCTGACTTCCCCGAGAAAAAGTTTTCACTTGTCACTCATAACATCTCTCTCGAAAATTCATTCAAACATTTGCCTAATTCGTCTAGCGCGTGTATAAACCTCTTCGCTTCTAAGACCTTGATTTCATATGTTTCCGCAAGCTTCTTCGCGCCTTCATCAAGTTTAGGTATCCCTACTAAGATCGCCATATCAGGTTTCACGTCCATCACCTTAGCGAAGAAGCGCATCACAACATCCGTAGTTACATGCGTGGTAGCGTAGTCTACATCCATCAAAACCCTTTTTCCAACAGGGCCCTTGCTTGTTAAAGCAGCCGTGAAGAGATGGGGTACTTCTGACTCACCAACCACTTTGGCTGGCATTTCAACCACCCATCTATCGCTAAATAGCTTCTCGATTGCGCTTAAATCGATATCCAACAATACTCCTTCAACGTTTTCGTCATTGATTGCAAAGGAATAGATGGGCTCTAGGACTAGCTCTTCTCTTTCTAAGCACTTATCGCATACAGAACAGTGAATTAGTTCCTTCGGCTCCCCGAAGGTCTTTCCGCAATCAACACATCGATACCACACCCCTATTTTCATGTAGTCAATCCCAAGCTTTTCAAGGGATGTGTGGCATTTTGGGCAGACATACCTATTCTGCTCTAGGAACTCTCCCTCAAATCCAATGTATCCACAAGGGTAATGCTTCATCGAAGCTCCTTTAGCCATCCTAAAGCTGCCACAGTAAGGACATTGAAGTCTCAAGCGTAACTTGTAGTCGTTACACTTTGGGCATTTTAGTATAGTGGCACACAGGTTTTTATTTAAATAACCCATTTTGGAAAGCGAGTTGAGTTTTTCCAGAATTTTTCTATGAGGCATCTCAAACAGAGCTTCTGCCTCTGGATATTTATACCCCAACTGATCGTCATAGGCTGGTACTAGATGTAAGTGCTTTTCGAACAGAACCGTCAAAGCCAGCTTATCTGTATCCAAAATCAGGTTAGAAGGGAAACTCTCTTCCATAACGATTCATCTTGGATATTCGCTTTCGATTTCGCGTACTCGCTTTTTGATCCACTTCGCCACCCTTTCCTCGCTTATCTTCTTGGCTTCCCGTTGCTTCTCCAGCTTCTCCTTGATGATCTTTATCAGCTTTTCTGGGTCCACGGGCTTTATGACGTAGGCGTCGGCTCCAAGGTTTAGGGCCTCGATGGCGTTTTGTAGGGAGGGGTAGCCGGTTAGCATGATCTTCACCATTTTCGGCATGCTATCATGCATCTTTGTTAACAGTTTTGTGCCCTCCATGTCTGGAAGCCTAATGTCCAAGAGCGCCAAGTCAAAGAACCTGGATTTCGATTTTTCAATGGCTTCTCTTCCGTTCTTTGCTGTGTCTGTATCGTAGCCCTCCCCCTCGAGGATGGTCCTCAAGGTCGTTAGGATGCTCTCGTCATCGTCTACTATCAGGATGCTGGATTTTTCTTTCGTCACTTACTTTTGCCTCCTTCCTCTTGCCGTATGGGTAACTTAACTGTGAAAATTGATCCCTTCCCAACCTCGCTCTCCACTCCTATGCTGCCTCTATGTCCTTCCACCAACTTTTTGCAGACGGCTAACCCCAAGCCTGCGCCCTTAGCTTTTGTGGTGAAGAGGACATTGAAGACTTTCTTCATGTTCTGTGGGGGAATGCCGACTCCAGTATCCATAATCTGGACCTCGACTATGCTTCCCTTTTTGGCCGATTTTATCGTGAGCCTTCCTCCTTCGGGTATTGCTTGCAGAGCGTTTGTGACGAGATTAAAATAAACTCGCTTCATCTGGGTTGGGTCAACCTTGCACCTTGGAAGGGTCTCGTCCAGCTGTGTGGTAACGGTTACATTTCTAGGAATTTTCATGGTCGAAAGCACATCGCGAATCAGTGAGTTTAGGTCGACCTCTTGAAAGTCTGGCTTCGGGATCTTGGCGAAGTCTAGAAGGTCTGAAACGACCTTGTTAGCGTATCTGACGGAGTCATCGATGACATCTATCATCTCTCTGAGCTGGGTCAACTCTTTAGATAGTCGTTCTCGGTTAAAGGGCGGTGTAGAAGGCTTCTCTCTAAGGTAGCTCATCACCTCACCCATGTTATTGATAACGAAAACAGCGTTGGTAATGGCTTGCAGCGGGTTGCGCAGGTCGTGGCCTACCATGGCGGCTACCTCTCCAATGGCGGCTAGCCTCTCAGACTTGAGAAGTTGCTCTTGTGACTCCTTCAACTGTCTAGTTCTCTCCTCAACCAACTCCTCCAAGTGCTCGGAGTAACGTCTAAGCTCCTCCTCCATCCGCTTGCGTTCGATGGCATAGCGCATGGCGCGCGCCAGCAAGTTGCTATCCACCTGCCCCTTGACCAAATAATCCTGCGCGCCCCCCCGTACTGCCTTAACTGCCAGCTCTTCATCGTCGAGGCCAGTCAGCACCACAATCGGCACTTCTGGCGCTTGAGCCTGCGCCTTGGCGAACGTGTCAAACGTCCGGCTGTCCGGCAGCGAGAGGTCCAACAGGATCACGTCGATGTCCCCCGCGGCTAGGCGCTCCAGGCCCGTCGAGAGCTTGTTGGCGCACTCTAAATCAAACAAAGCGCCTTTCACTTCGGCCAGCGTCTCCCCTATTAGTCGGGCGTCTCCGGGGTTATCCTCGATCAGTAGGACTTTGATGTGTTTATTGTCCATTTTCTTCAATCCGTGGCAGCTTCACGATAGTGAGCCAGAAATCCTCGATGGCCTTCACTACCTTGATGAACTGCTCCAAGTCAACTGGCTTGGTGATGTAGCAGTTCGCATGGAGATTGTAGGATTTGAGGATGTCCTCCTCAGCCTTGGAGATGGTCAGAATCACCACGGGGATGCGTTTCAGGTCTTCCTCGTTCTTGATCTCCGCGAGCACCTCACGCCCGTCTTTCTTGGGCATATTCAAATCGAGTAGGATGAGGTCTGGACGAGGCGCGTCAGCATACTTTCCCTCTAGGCGCAGGAAGGCCATGGCCTCTACGCCGTCCCCGACCACGTGCAGTTTGTTGCGAATCTTGCTATCCCTGAAGGCTTCCTGTGTCAGGCGCACATCGCCGGGGTTGTCTTCCACCAACAAAATCTCAATCGGCTTACCGATCGTTTGACTACTCATGGTTGTTTACCTCCTTTTACTGGGATTGTGAAGTAAAATACGGCGCCTTTTCTGGGCTGTGACTCCACCCAGATTCGTCCGCCGTGGCGTTCCACAATTTTCTTGCAGATCGCTAGACCGATGCCGGTGCCAGGATACTCAGCCCTGCTGTGCAGGCGCTTGAAGGGGAGGAAGATGCTCTCGAAGTATTCCGAGGCTATACCGATGCCGTTGTCGCGCACCGAGAAGACCCACTCATTTCCCTTTTGCTCGGCCGAGATATGAACGCGCGGTGGCTCCTCGCCACGGAACTTGATGGCGTTATCGATCAGGTTCTGAAACAGCTGAACCAGTTGCGAGGCGTCAGCCATTAGGGTCGGCAAGTCGTCGTGGGTAATCACCACGCCACTCTCCTGAATTGCCACCTGCAGATTGGTGAGTGTCCGTTCAAAGACGGCCGCGCAGTCGGTCGGCTCGAAAGGTTTGCCGCGCCTGCCCACACGCGAATAGACCAGCAGGTCATTGATCATCCTCTGCATGTAATT
>Ga0315314_1000330_pt1 | contig 58217 bp, 46 predicted proteins | sample TDP9_MG_FD_203631 | JGI IMG/M metagenome (GOLD analysis project Ga0315314, IMG submission 203631) | Freshwater sediment microbial communities from Lake Towuti, South Sulawesi, Indonesia - TDP9 | ecosystem: Environmental > Aquatic > Freshwater > Lake > Sediment | place: Indonesia: South Sulawesi... | reverse complement strand
GCGCGTAGAACTTTGTACATACAGCTCGGAATGAGAGGGTTTTAGTTTCATAGTCGATTCGTCGGAGTGTGGTGAACAGGACTGTTTAGTATTTTACTGTTGATGGAGCTTTGCGGATGAAGGAGTCGACGATTGATGAAGGGTAGACGTGAAGACGATGTTGCTTTCTGCGGATGGGTTGTTGAATCTTGGTTGAAGCGAAAAATTTTGCCATTTAGAGAGGTGTTACGATAATTGTTCCTGCTTCTAATGAGGATAATGTTGGTCCTACTTTGAGGGAGGTTTAGGATCTGGCTAAATAATCGTGGGAGAGATTATGGATCCAAAATTAGATACTGCGGTGGTGTTAGCGGGTGGAGCAGGTACTCGCTTGAGACCCATTACTGATTCCATTCCTAAGGGGATGGTTAAGGTGTGTGGAAAGCCTTTGTTAGAGTGGATTGTTGATTGGCTTGTGGAATTTGAGGTTAGGAATATAGTGTTTGGTGTTGCGTATCGTGGGGATAAGATTATGGATTATTTTGGTGATGGAGCAAGGTAGAAGAAAAGGACGAAGGAAACGCTAGAACTAAATGGAAAACCGTAACTAAAGACTAGTCTAGTGAGATTGATTTGAATAAAATGAGGGACAAGGATCGTGATTCGACAACGTGTATCAATCGTCGGAACAGGGTACGTCGGCCTATGCACAGCCGTTGGATTTGCCGGCAAGGGCTACAAGGTACTCACGTCCACCCATGATCCTGAAAAGGCAACCTCGATTAATGAGGGTGTACCTCCCTTCCACGAACCTTGTCTGCAAGAATTACTGCAAAAGACTGTTTCGAAGGGCTACCTAAGGTGCGTGCTAGATCGAGAGGAGGTCGTCTTAAACACGGACGTCACCTTTATCGCTGTGGGAACCCCCAGCAAGCCGGATGGAAGCATCGACCTACAGTATGTTGAGAGATCAGCTCGCGAAATTGGAAAAGCCCTAAAGAAGAAGAAAACCTATCATCTGGTCGTGGTTAAGAGCACCGTCGTGCCTGGAACAACGGAGAACGTGGTCAAACCAGCTTTGGAAAAGCACTCGGGGAAGTGCTGTGGCGTCGACCTGGGTTTGTGCATGAACCCGGAGTTCCTGCGCGAAGGATCAGCTCTTCAAGATACTCTGAAACCTGACCGAATTATCATCGGGGAACATGACCAGAAATCCGGTGATATCTTAGAGTCGCTATACAAGGGCTTCTACGGCGAAAATATGCCTCCGATGATCAGAACAAACCTTCCAACCGCTGAGCTCATCAAGTACGCTAACAACGCCTTTCTCGCCACCAAGGTCAGTTTTATTAACACCATCGCCAACCTTTGCGAAAAGATTCCAGGCGCAGACGTAACGGTGGTGGCACAAGGCATAGGACTCGACAAACGAATCGGGCCATTATTCCTAAAAGCGGGATTAGGCTATGGAGGTTCTTGTCTTCCAAAAGACGTTAAGGCTCTAATCGCCTTTTCCCGGGGTTTAGGCTACAATCCCGTGCTCTTCAAGGCAGTTGAAGACGTGAACACGTTTCAACCATACCGAGCTGTCGAACTAGCCAAGAAGCATCTAGGCGATTTGCACAACAAGCGGATTGCCCTTCTAGGCTTGTCCTTCAAGCCCAATACTGACGATATGCGTGAAGCAGCCTCCATAAAGATCGTCAGCAAGCTTCTAGAAGAGGGGGCAAACATAATTGCTTACGATCCAGCAGCCATAAACAACGCCAAGAAAATCTTTGAGGATAAGATCGAGTGTGCTCCATCGGCCATCAAATGCATTAGCGGCGCAGACTGCTGCGTAATCGTCACCGAGTGGGCCGAGTTCAAAAAACTCAAACCCAAGGACTTTACTCAGCACATGAAGAGCCCCATAATAATTGATGGTAGAAGAATCTATGATCCAAAACAATTTAGTCAAAAACTCAAACTTAAAACCATAGGGCTAGGAGAACCATCCCAAACCTGATTCCCATAAAACGATTCAAAATTGCTTCTCTAATCATTTTCGTTAATCTCTCTCGAAGCTAACGTTGCAGGTGGAAGGTATCGATTAATGAGTTGATGTGATACTTATGAATGTTGTTGAGGAGGATGTTGATTCGCTGGTTAGTTGCCTACATGGACAGGGCATCGATTTTAAGGGTCAGTTGATTCTTGTTACGGGCGGGGCGGGTTTTTTAGGCTCATATGTATGCGACGTGCTGGTGAAGCAGGGGGCACATGTCATCTGCGTCGACAATTTCAGCAGCGGAAAGACGGAAAACATTCAACACCTCTCAGGCTTAGACAACTTCAGCCTCGTTGAGCACGACATTTCTCAGCCGATATTTTTTGACAAGCACATAGATGTAGTGTTGCATCTTGCGAGCAGGGCCTCGCCCTTCGAGTTCGCTAGGTTTCCGATCCAAATCATGAAGGCAAACACCCTGGGCACGTGGGTTTCTCTGGGGATCGCGAAGGATCACAATGCTAGGCTGGTTTATACGTCGTCGTCGGAGATTTACGGGGATCCAGACCCTGAACACATTCCGACGCCGGAGTCTTATGCGGGGAACGTAAATCCTGTGGGGCCAAGGTCGTGTTATGACGAGGCTAAGAGGGCTGGGGAGGCCTTCATAAACGCGTACAGGATCCAACACGGGATCGACACCCGAATCCTTAGGATATTTAACACCTACGGTCCTCGGATGCGTCCGGGTGATGTTTACGGTCGAGTGGTGCCTCGCTTTGTGGATCAAGCCCTTAGCGGTCGTTCCCTGACGGTTTTTGGGGACGGGGCCCAAACCAGGTCCTTCACTTATGTATCGGACATGGTTGAAGGGATTCTTAGGGCCGCGTGGATGACTGAGGCTTCCGGGGAAGTGGTCAACCTTGGAAGCAGCGTGGAGACGCAGATTATTGACTTGGCGAGGATGGTTTTGGAGCTGACTGGTTCTGAGTCTGAAATAGAGTTTCGTCCTCTTCCGCAAGATGATCCAAGGAGAAGATGTCCAGACTTGAGTAAGGCGAAGAGGCTCTTAGGGTGGGAGCCGAGAACCCGTATGGAGCAAGGGCTGCTGAGGACCATTGCGTGGTTTCGCAGATTTTCTTCTCAGCATACGCCGTAGTGTGAGTTTGGATTAAGTAGCGTTCCTGAAGGCATAATTGTTTTGCTCTTTATTATGGAGCGGTCGCCAATTACCATAAGGCCTCCTTTGTGATCACCCACTTGGCATTCGTCACCTATCTGAACACCATTGCCTAGTATGCTGTTTACAATGGTGCTTCCTTTTCCTATCGTTACCATGTTCATTAGAATGCTCTTGACTATTTTCACGTTATTTCCTAACCTAGAGCCTGCGCCCACGTAGGCGTAGGGTCCGATGTCGGAGGAGGCTCCGACTTTGCATGTGGGATGGAGAGCCGCCGGAAAGTATGTGTTGAAGTCCCTTGATTTAACTGTGCGGTTTTCCTGTTCAAGGAAATAACAGTTGATATCCATGAGGTCTTCTATTGTCGTTAGGTGGAGGCGATGATCGATGAAGACGCCGGAAATCGCTAGTCCTTCGTCGATCATCATTTGGATTGCGTCTTGGAGCTCGTACTCCCCGCGGGGAGATGGCCTGACTTTTGGGAGAAATTGGAAAATGGCTTTGTTGAAGACGTAGATTGGCATGCTTACGATGTTGCTTGAGGCTTCCTCTGGCTTCGGCTTTTCCATGATCTTCTGGACGCGCAGGTATTGGTTGATTTTTACGGAGCTTAGGTTGCTTATGTCCTCCCATCGAGCTTTCCTGAGGCTTAGTGTGCCTGAGAACCCGCCCTTCAAGTGCCTCTCCACCATGGACAGAAGGCTTCCAGCCTTAACGATGTTGTCTGATGCCATGAGGAGAAGTGTATCTTCCTGGACAAGGTCCTTGGCAATGCTGGTGGCGTGGGCCATGCCGAGAGGCTGATCCTGAAACGCGTAGCGGATGGATAAACCATATCTTGAGCCGTTTTTAAAGTAGGATCTGATCTTTTTGTCCCGTGGGCTTACGACTAGGATGACGTCTAAGAAGCCAGCCTCACGTACCGAGGATAGTACGTATTGTAGGATGGGTTTGCCTAGGATGGGTAGCATCGGCTTAGGCGTGGTGAGTGTTAAGGGTCGGAGGCGTTTGCCTAATCCAGCTGCCAAAATTATGATGGGGACATCTTTGATTCTCATAGCTAACTTTAATTAAGCTTTTAGGAAATTAAGCTTTTTTCCCTTTATGCAATTTTTTTTAAAATGTTCTAGAACAAAATTTTTCTTCTTGAACTTCAGGCTAAAAATTTCCGTTCTTGGTTTTTTAAATATTATGATATAACGACAGAACCCTGCAATACTTGCGGACGGAATTGTTGTAGAAGAATGGGAGGGAGCCATAGGCGGTAGATGATGCTGGCGGTCAGATTGAATGGTTGAGACAATATGGGTGTTTTCAATGAAAGGTGTAATTTTAGCTGCAGGTGAAGGCACAAGGATAAGAAAGGTCACCTATGGTGCCTTTCCGAAGGAGCTTCTTCCGATAGGTAATGTTCCGACGATTCGCTTCCCGATAGAGGCGATTAAACTTGCGGGTATAAGGGATTTTCTGGTGGTAATAGCTCCTCAGACGAAGCACGGGATAATAGATGGCTTGCAAAGTGGAGAAAAATTTGGTGTAAATATTTGTTATATTGTCCAAGAAAAGACGGAAGGATGTCCAAGTGGGATAGGTCCAGCCATATTATCAGCAAGAGGCTGGATAGGAAAGAGTGAAAATTTCGTTGTCGCTCTTGGGGATTCCATCCTTTGCGATTTTTCGTCTAGGAATCCGTTGGACTGCCTTAAGCCCTTGTTGAAGGTTCATGCTTCGATGAATCCTGTGGCAACAATTCTTGTGCATCCGACAAATTCAGATCCTACGAGGTTTGGAGTGGTGAAATTTAGGCATTTGCAGGAGAATAACGGAGTTTTATTTGGAGAGGTGGAGACAATGGTTGAAAAGCCGAGTTTGAAAATTGCTGAGTCCTATAAGGCTAATGGATACAACTATATCGTGGCAGGGTATTACGCTTTTAAGCCCAAGATTTTTTCCTACATCAAGAAAACAAAGCAGGGTGCGAAGAATGAGGTGCAGATCACGGACGCGATGGCCCTGGCTTTGGAGAATGGGGAGAGGGTGTGTGGGGTGGTTCACGGTAAAAACATGGGTAACAAGCTCATATCGCACGAATACTGGGATGTTGGGATCCCAGAGGAATATGGGGAGGCGAACAAGCGCCTTTTAGGCGCAGATCTAGACCGACTGATGAGCAGCCCAGAGTAAATGGAAAAGTTCTATAAAACTTATATAGAGATTATCTTCACAAGCTGTTTAATCTCGTTTTTCTAAATCATTGTTGCAGGTCCCTGAGCCTTTGGGTTGTGGTTACCATAAAGAAGCATGCAGTTAATTTATCACATGATGTGATGATAAGTGTGGTTATTCCAACCTATAACGAAGAGGAAAGTGTGGGAGAGGTTTTGCGAAAGCTGTTGGAGCTCGAAGGGCTTCTTCCGCCGATGGAAATTATTGTTGTGGACGATGGTTCAACGGATCGGACGGTCCAGGAGGTCGCCAAGTTTCCTTCCGTTATACATGTGTCGCATGAGAAGAATTTAGGTAAGGGTGCTGCCTTACGCACGGCTTTTAGAGTTGCGAGTGGTGATATTCTTGTGGTTCAAGATGCTGACATGGAATATTGCCCGTCTGAAATTCCGAAGCTCGTTTGGCCTATTCTGACTGGCCAAGCAGACGTAGTTTATGGGTCACGTTTTAAGGGTAAACATGAAGGTATGAGTTTTTCGCATCTTGTGGGGAATAAGATTCTGACCTTAACTACGAGACTTCTCTATCGAACCCAGATTACGGACGTAATGACTGGGCGTAAGTGTTTCACTAGAAAAGTCATTGGGTCCATAGATTTAACTGAGGACGGTTTTAAGATAGAAACGGAGATTACTGCTAAGGTCCTTAAAAATGGATGGAGAATTACCGAAGTTCCTATAAACTACTCTAAACGGATCAAGGGGTCGGCAAAAATACGATACAGGGATGGTGTAAGCAGCATGCTGAAACTTTTGGAGGAGTTCTTTGCAGGTTTCTTCTAATCACATAAGATTCTAAACAATAGTGAATATACGCGAACTTAGTGCAAGAAAAATGTAATGATGTGAATAGTATGTTTTTGACTATTCTGGAGGCTATCATATGGGTTTCATTTTTCTCTATCGTGTTGTTTTATACGTTATACTTTTTTGTTTTATATTACTATGGTAAACGCATCGCTGGTGACGATGGAAGTGACGGAGAAAATTTTTTTCATAGGAAAATAAATACAAATGATGAAGAAAACTCGGATTTTTTCTACCCGTGCGTATCAATGATAGTGCCAGTATATAACGAAGAAAGGACTGTTTATAATAAAATCCATAATATTAGAGAATTAAACTATCCCGAGAACAAGCTTGAAGTTATATTTGTGGATGGTTGCTCAACTGACAATACATCAAAAATAATTTCTAAGTATACAAGAAGACACAACAACATTAGATTAGTTAGACAAGATTGCAGGAAAGGGTACAACGCGGCTGTTTTTGATGGTTTTTTGAACTCGACTGGAGACCTAATTCTAATAACTCAGGCTGACGCTCTTTACGACCAAGATGCATTGAAATATATGGTTAGACATTTCGTAAATCCCAAGATAGGAGTAGTGACTGGAAGACAAGTAGTAATAAATAGAAATGAAGCATTGGCTCCTCGGTTGGAGACCGCTTACAGAACATTTTACGATTTTGTCAGGAGAGCTGAAACTAAAATAGATTCGCCATTTGACATTAAAGGAGAAATATGTGCTATCAGACGAGAAATCCTTAAGAACTTGTTAACAGATAATCCTAAGCTGCTGGGGAAGGCTTGTATTGACTGTTGTTTATCTTGTCAGGCTAGACTAGAAGGATTTAGGACGGTCTATGAGCCTGAAGCCAAGTATTATGAGTGTGCTCCCGGCAATTTAAAAGACAGAATGAAACAACAAATTCGAAGAGGAACTATCCTTATTGAATCTCTGCTGTTGTATAAGAAAATGTTGCTAAATAAAATGTATGGTTTATTTGGCCTAGTAATTTTACCAGCCCATTTTGCAATGTTGGTTGTATTGCCTTGGATGTTTATCTTAGGATCTCTTTGCTTTCCAATATTGTTTATGACTCATCCAACCAGATTTCTGGTTTTGCTGATAACAGTGGCTTTAGCTTTGCTTGTAAAGCCAAAGTTGGTTCTATCTTTCGTTCAGTCACAAGTCGCTCTTGTTTTAGCGACTATAAGAGTTATTCTTGGAAGAGAAAGCCAGAAAATTGAACGGATCCCTTCAACGAGACTATAGTGTTTCATGAAGGATCTTCAGAAAGATCACCGAATAACAGGGAATGAAATTTGTGGAACAGAAAGAGAGTGTTGGTTACAGGTGGTGCGTCCTTCATAGGGAGCCACCTGGTTGATAAGTTGCTGGGCTTAGGGGCAGACGTTCGGATAGCTGATGATCTGTCGAGTGGAAGACTGGAAAATCTAAAATATCCAATGAGATTTGACAAAAAGAGGCGTTGGGTAGGAGAGGGCATCGAGTTCCTAAAGGGTGACCTTAAGGACAAGTGTTTTACGGAAGAGGTTATGAGAGGGGTTAATATCGTCTTTCACCTTGCCGCTCTTCATGGAGGGAGGGGATATATTAGTACTCATCCGGCGGAGTGTTGTACGAACATGATTTTGGATCAATTGGTTTTTGAAACGGCGCACAAGATGGGTGTGGAGAGAATTTGCTTTGCAAGCTCAGCATGTGTTTATCCTACTTATCTTCAAGAAGAGGTAGGGGTCAATTATCTTCTTAAGGAGGAGGACGCGGACCCCTTTGTTCGGGGTAAGTCTCTTGCTGATCAAGAGTATGGCTGGGCTAAGCTCATGGGGGAGATGGCCCTTAAGGCTTACCATAGGGAGTATGGAACGAAAACGGCGTCGGTGAGAATTTTCACAGCTTATGGGCCTCGTGAGAATGAAAGCCATGCAATAATTGCACTAATAGCTAAAGCATTCATAGAGATGGATCCATATATTGTATGGGGTACAGGTGAACAGGATAGAAATTTTACCTACGTCGATGACATCGTTGACGCGTTGGTACTCGCTGCAGAGAGAATATGTGATGGAACCCCTGTTAATGCAGGATTATCTGAACACATTAAGATTAAGGATGTTTGCGAAAAGATTTTTGAGTATACTGATTTTAGGCCCCGTAGAGTGATATTTGATAGGTCTAAGCCCCAAGGCGTGGCGAGTCGTGCCGCTGATCTAACAAGAGCGAAAAGGCTCCTAAATTGGGAACCCAAAGTATCTTTTGAAGAGGGGCTTCAAAGAACAATAGACTGGTACTTTTCAACCAAGAAGAAAGAGAACGTTCGAAAACTGTTAAATCAACTATTGTTCGAACGATAGTCTCAAACTAATGGGAGACTTGTCTCTGAGAGCTTATCGTAAACAGTAGGGCCCGAGAGAAAACGAAACCCACGCGATAATAGCGCTAATTGCCAAGGAAGAGGACTTCACTTATGTTCAAGAGCTAGCGATGGCGAGCGAATGGAATATGACCACCAGCAGGCAGAAAGTTTTGGTTATAGGGCTAGATGGCGCCTCACCGCATCTCATTGAATCGTGGGCTAGTGAAGGTAAACTGCCAAACTTCAAAAAGATATTGGAGAACGGCGCTAGTGGAGGACTTGGGTCAGTAATTCCGCCTTACACTCCTCCCGCTTGGACATCGTTTATGACTGGAAAGAATCCAGGCAAGCATGGAATATTCGGTTTTACTGGAAGGGACACAGGTATCGTGAATGCGTCATATTTGGATGGTAAGACTTTATGGCGCATTCTTAGTGACCACGGCAAAAAAGTAATAGTTATTAATGTTCCGATGACGTTTCCCGTAGAAAGAATCAATGGCGTACTAGTTTCAGGATATATGGCTCCACCTGATGATCTCTATACTTATCCTCAAAACCTTAAAGAAGAACTAGAAAACAAATTTCCAAGCTACAGAGTCTATATGAATGTAAATGATCCCATTTGCGGAGATGAGAAAGCGATAGACAGTTGGCTAAAGGACTTGTATTCCATCACGGAACAAAATCTTGAGGTAACAACATATTTTATGAAGAATTTTGAATGGGATTTTCTAATGACTGTTTTTATGGGTACAGACTGGATAGCTCATGTTTTCTGGAGATACGAGGATCCAGCATGTGTTGGATATGACATAGAAATAGCGAAGAAATACAAAGGGACCATTCTACGATATTATCAAGAAATAGATTCGATTCTGAAAAAGATACTTGACCAAACAGATGAAGAGACTATGGTTGTCATTATGTCCGACCATGGTAGTGGGCCCTTTCACCAAGTCCTTTTTTTGGACGAATGGTTAATCAAAGTTGGTTTATTGAAGCTCAAAGATAAGGATCCTTGGAATGTTGGCTTTTGGCTTTCTAAAATGGGGATTAGTCTGGAAAAGGTGATAACATTTGTGTCAACTCATCAAAAACTTTTAGGACTTGGCAGGTGGATCTGGAGCTCTTTTCGATTGGAGTCTTCGGTAGTAAGTAATGCAGATTGGTCAAAGACACGAGCCTATCCGGCGCAAGGTGGGATCTATATTAACGTGAAAGGAAGAGAGTCTCACGGCATAGTGGAGCCCGGAAAAGATTACGAGGAAATCAGAGAGCTTTTAATACAGAGGCTCATGGCGTGCCGCGATACAAAGTCAGGTGAGAAGGTTTTTGATAGGATCTTTAAAAAGGAAGAGCTATATTCAGGGCCGCATTTAGGTGATGCACCTGATCTGGCGTTTGTCGCAGAGGGACCTTATCTAGTATCGCGAGGTTTGCTCACTCCTCGTCAGATAGTCCGCTTTGCTAAGAACTTTCTTCCAGAAATTCTACAATCTAGTAAACATGAGATTGAAGGGACTCTCTTGGTAATGGGAGGAGATGTCAGAAAGAATACAAAAATCCGAAATGCAAGTATCATAGACTTGGCTCCAACAATTCTATATGTATTAGGGATACCCATACCATCTGATATGGATGGGCGTCCATTAAAGGAGCTTTTTGAACCATCATCACATTTGGCTAAGACTAGTGTTCAGTATCAAGCCGCTGAAGTTGGGAGAAAAAGGAAATACCATCTAACTCAGGAAGAGAATGAGGAAATCAAGAGGAGGCTAAGAGTACTTGGATATCTGGATTAGTTTATGTCGCTTTGCGGATTTTACAGAAAAGTCTTTCGTGCTCTTGAAAAATCCTTGAGTTTGCATCTCTCACACATCTCAAGCGTCGACCTCTTGTTATGATCACAAGCATAAAACAATATACTTTAGAGAAAAAGTTTAAAGCTGGTTTACTTTTGAAAATAGCCCAGGTTGCTGGTCATTTTCACTCTAGGTATTATTCATCCAATGAACAGTTTCTTTCTCGTGAATTGGCAAAATTGGGGCATGAAGTTGTGGTTTTCACAACGCGCAAACGAGCAAAATGGCAAACAGTCGAAAGCGATGAGGTAGAAAATAAGATACAAATGGTTAATGGATTCATTGTTAAAAGGATCTTTTCAGGTCCAGAGATCGGAATTGATCCTCTCATGCCATCTCTTCTTCCAATGTTAATAGATGAAGAAATTGATATAATTCACGCCCATAATTTTTATAATGCTCTTTCCTTTTACTGCGCGATGGCTGCTAAAGCTAAGAGGATACCCCTGATTATCACACAACATAATGATCAATTACCATCTCACATTGTTAGGCGGTTTTTGTATACCTTTGATAGCCACACGTTTGGGAAATATGTTCTCTCACAGGCTAACAAAATAATCGCCCTAACGAGTGACATTAGACTTCATCTTCTTCATATGGGAGCCGATAAAAATAAATTGGAAGTTATCCCAAATGCTGTTGACACGAATTTTTTCTCTCCAAACAGAAGAAATTTTTTAGACGCAAAATGGGGTATCTCTGAATCTGTAATATTGTTTGTGGGGCGCCTAGTCGAGGAAAAGGGGGTAAAATACCTTCTGTATGCTCTTTCTCGAGTGGTAAGAAAAATTCCCGAGGCTAAGTTGGTAATAGTTGGGGAAGGGCCAAAGGAAGGAGAATTAAGAAGCCTGCAAACGAAACTTCGTATTCCCCACGTTTTTTTCTTAGGTGCGGTCGAAAACTCGGTCATGCCAAATATCTATGTGGGGGCAGATGTAGTTGTTTTACCATCAATTCGTGAACCCTTTGGAAACGTTGTCATAGAAGCGATGGCTTCCGGAAAGCCAGTGATAGGTAGTTATGTGGGCGGGATAAAGGATACAATAATTCATGGGGTAACCGGATACCATGTTCAGCCGAAAAATAGTGGGCAAATATCAGGCTTCCTTCTAAAGTTCTTTAGTGATCCCTCATTAAGAGAACAGATGGAAGAAAATGCGAGGAAAAGAGCAGTTGAGAATTATGATCAAGAACTTTTAATCAAAAAGATCGAGAAGATATATGTTGAACTGTTAGGTTAGAAAATTTTTCGGCAAGGGATTGAACTGGGCATAACGAGCGCTCAGGGAGGCTAGTGATCAGGAGTTACGTTGGCGGAATGAAGGAATAATAGTCCATGAGATGACCAAATATGACTAGACACAAAATCGTGGTCGTTGGTGGATCTGGCTTTGTTGGATTGGCGTTAGCTAAGCATCTTGCTAAATCGTTTCAGGTCAAAGTTGTTGACATAAATCCGATACTAGAAAAGGTTCAAGGCAGAATCTTGTTTGAGCGGTGCGACATTCGGAAATACGATGAAGTGGAAAATAGTCTTTCGGATGCTGATCTCGTTATTCATGCAGCTATAATACAAATACCCTTGATCAATGAGGTGAAAAGGCTTGGTTACGAGGTCAATGTGCTAGGCACACAGAACTTATGTGAGGTTGTTAACGAGAATCCCCTGATTAAGGGGCTCATTTTAATAAGTTCTTGGCACGTTTTCGGAGAAAGCAAGTTAAGGGGTGTCATAAATGAAGAATTCGGTTTTAGACCAGACAAAGTGCAAGAAAGAGCTCGATTATATGCGTTGTGTAAAATAGCTCAGGAAACTATTGTAAGACTTTATGATGAATTTTCAGGAAAAATCTTTGGCGTGGTTCGATTGGGCACAGTTTTGGGCGATGGGATGCCTGAAAAAACTGCAGCGAACTTATTCATCTCGAGGGGTTTGAGAAGAGAAGCGATAACTCCTTACAAGGACAGCATGTATCGCCCAATGCTTTACATAGATATATGTGATGTCCAAAAGGGTTTCGAATCGTATGCAAAGAAAATATTAAATGGCGAGGTCTGCAAAGGAGCAAATAGCCTTCATCACGTTGTAAACTTATGCTGGCCTGAACCTGTGACAGTCTTCGAATTGGCTGAGATGGTGAGAGATTTGATAATAAAATGCACCGACGGCAAAATAAACCCGGAAATTAAGATTGTAGATACAGGACAGCCGAGCTTTTTTGCGGCTGGAGACAAAAAGTTGATGAAAGTTGACATAGGGAAAGCAAGAGGTTTTTTGGGACTAAAAAATCTGGTTTCACCGAGTAAGTCTCTGGAAAGAGTGATTAGAAAGCGGATCAACAAAATGAACTTTGTGGAAAACTACTCGAACGAGACTGAAGGATGAAAAGGATGCGTGTATTAGTATTCAGCGATCCCAATGTTTCGTCTATTGTCGAAGCGCTGTCGCCGTTTGCAAACATTAGAAAAGTCAACTGGCAGTATAGGTATGTTCCCGATAGCGCAAGATACATATTTTTAAAAATACCATATAGAGCAATAGAAGGCTTTTATTGGGTCATACGGGTGGTTAGAGAAATTTATCTGTTTCGAGCAGATGTTATACTGGCTCAGTACGCTTATTTTTGTGGGCTGATTGGAGCTATTGCTGCTGGGTTATCGGGGAAGGTATTTGTCATTCGGACTGTTGGTAGCGATTTGAAAGTTCGTTCTCAGTCACTTATAGGGAGGATTGCTGTTCTCTTAATCTTGAGAATCGCTTCTGGGGTTATCTGCGTAAGCAAAGATCTAGAAAATATGGCTCAGAGGCTAGGGGCTAAAAGTACAGTAATGATTCCATCTCCGCTTATGCTGCCTTCTCATAATAAAACAAATGTTCGCAGAAAAAATAGGGAAATAGTCTCGGTTGCACGTCTCGTGCCGATTAAGGGAATGTCTTACCTGATAAGGGCTATGGCACACGTAAAGGGCGGATCGCTTGTAATCATCGGAGACGGTCCCGAGAGGAGAAAATTGGAGTTGTTGTCAAGGCATTTGGAGTTAAGCGATCGTGTTTTTTTCATAGGATGGATCAGCGACCCTTCCAGGATTTTTGATCACCTTAAGCAAGCAACGGTTTTTGTTTTACCTTCATTAAGCGAGGGACGTCCACGTGTTCTTATCGAAGCGATGAGCTGTGGATTGCCGGTGGTTGCCACCGATGTTGGGGGGGTTCCAGAGGTAGTCGTAGATGGTGTCAATGGTCTTCTTGTACCCCCCCGGGATGAAAAGGCATTAGCGGAGGCAATAGAATATGTTTTCAATGACATTGATTTTCAGAGAAGGGCTTCTTTCGAGAATAGGAAGGCGGCAACAGAATATCTTTCCCCTATTATAGGTCAGAGAATATACGATTATTTAGATAAGATTTTGCATAGTGCGAGTTAGTGTAGTAGTTGTTTGAGGCATAGCGCGCGGTTCCAAATTGTCGGTTCTTGAAAAACCATTTTGAGGGCAACTTGGCAAAAAAACTTAAAACTGGTTTTTATGGAACTTGTTGACTTTCGATTTTGTGTCATTGACTTAAATCTTGGCCACTAACTTCTTGTGCAAAGTGACTTGAAAATATCATTGTCTCAGTGAATCAGAAAATCACATAGTAATGCATGACAAGAAAATCTCAAAGTAGAAAGAAAAGATGAGAAAATAAGAGATTAAGAGCTTTAAGGTATTTTTAATTACCTATTCTCACGGTGCCGAACTGAAATGCCAGGATTAGTTGCTCTAATAAACGCCAAAAATGGAAAAACACTCTTAGAATACATGCTTAATTCGGTTAAATACGAAAATTGGTATTTGACTAATTCTTACGTCGGACCGATGTTTGCTATAGGAAGGGCGCATTTGGGGGTTCTGAATCCAGAGGTTCAACCAATATTCAATGAGGACGGATCTCTAGGCATTTTCATGGATGGCGAAGTTTATGACTATGATGAGCAAAAGAGAAATCTAGAATCAAAAGGACATAATTTTGAGGTTGGCAATGACCCTGAATTCTGTCTTCACCTTTATGAGGAATGTGGAGAAGATTTTGTTAAGAGCCTTAACGGATCATTTGTGATTATCATTTTTGATACTCAAAATCGAAAAATGATAGTTGCAAATGACAGATCTCGTCTAAGACCTTTTTACTATGCTGAGAACGGTGAAAAATACCTTTTCGCTTCAGAGGTTAAGGCAATTTTGGAGGATAAAACTTTTAAAAAGGAAATATGCCATGAGGCGGTTGCTAACTTTTTCGCCTTTGAAACGATCCTAAATGACAAAACCTTCTTCGAAGGAATCAGAGTATTGCCACCAGCATCGATCGTGATTTGGTCAAATGGAAATTTGTCTGTGAAAAAATATTGGGATTTCGAATTCAAAGAGGACCGCAATCACCCGATGGAATATTACGTTGAAAACCTTGTTCGCATTTTTCGGAAGGCTGTAGAGAGGAGGATGAAAGGGAATCATCGCATAGGAGTAAGTCTTAGTGGTGGCCTAGACAGTAGATCCATTGTTTCCGCGATAAATAAGGGACACTATCCCCTTCACACCTTTACTTATGGAGTTAGGAAAGGAGACGAAGCAAAAATTGCAGAAAAGGTTGCGAAAAAGTTAGGAACAACCCACAGGTTTTTTGAACTGAAACAAGATTTTTTTGTTGATTATGCAGAGTTAGGGGTTCGCTTGACTGATGGTATGAGCTCCTGTCGGCATTTCCATTGGATAAGTTTGCTTAGACAAATAGCGAAGGATGTTGACATCGTCTTTCATGGTCTTGGAATGGATATAATGCTGGGGGGCTGGTCTTCTCCTAGATATGTCAGAATTCATCGTAAGATAATGAAAGCCAAGAATGATGCTGACATAGCCAATTTAGTATATCAAACACTCAGATTAAGTGGAGGTAGAGAAACGTATTCGCTTTTTTCGGATGCGTACTTTCAGAGAATAAAAGACATGCCAATCCAATCTTTAATAAAAGCTTTGAGAGAAGTGAAAGCGAAACATCCTGGAAACAAAGTGGACTATCTTTTTTGGAAGAATTGGACGAGAACAAGTACTAGTCCAGCTCGTCGAAGTTACGTGGAAGACCGAGTCCCAGGATATGACAATGATTTCGTTGATTTTATCCTCAAAATCCCACCAAGCTTTAGATTGCAACATAAGATTTACTATGACTTCTTCAAAAAATTAGCTCCCCATCTTGCGAAGATTTCCCATCAAGGAACAGGGCTTCCTCCTCTTGCCCCTTTCTTTCTTCATAAAATGGGCAAATTAGTCAAGGGGGGCTACATGGAATTCATTCGTAAATTGAGAATTACCACAAAGGGAAGAATTTCGATTCCAAACAAGATGGGTTACCCGAATTACGATGAATGGATAATAAAAAATGAAAGGCTGAGAAAATTCTTTGAAGATATAATACTGAGTGAAAGAACTTTGAACAGAGGCTATTTTAACCAAGGCTATGTTCGTCAAATTTTTAAAGATCACATGGAAAGCAAGAAAGATTATGGGAAAGAACTTTGGGCTATTCTGACCTTTGAATTGTGGCACCGGCTATTTATTGATGAACAGGAGAGGCGTCTTTGAGGTAAGCGGAGAAGATGAGATGGTGCTACCAGAGCTTGTATATGGTGTCTTTGAAAAGAAGCTCGATTTCATAGGATATCTGGTGATAGATTCCATGTTTGAGAATAGGAGTTGCGGGGGCATCAGGATGTCATCTGAAGTCACACTGAACGAGGTTAGGAGTCTGGCTAGGAATATGACTTTGAAATTCAGTTTTTTGGGGATTCCTATGGGTGGAGCCAAGGCAGGGATACAGATTAATGCCCCTTCATCCATAAACTGGAAAAGATTGATCCTTGCGGAGTTCGGCAAACGTTTAAGCCCCTTTATCAAAAATGGACTCTTTATTCCAGGAACCGACATGGGAACGTCAGAACAAGACATTGCTTGGTTTTTAAAGGCTGCCAAAGGAGAGAAAAACGGCTACGTCTATGAGAAATCCAGCCATGGGAGCGAATATACCAGCTGCACAATGTTGAGTTCAGCGAGGCAAGCTCTCAAGACTCTTACAGAAAATTGCGCTCACACGCATCCAGCTGTGTCACTCCAACTGGAAAACGCCGATGTGGCGATAGAAGGATTTGGCAAAATCGGAAGCTCGGCAGCGCGTATTTTTTCGGAGAACGGAGCCAAGATAGTTGCCGTCTCAACATGCAAAGGGGCAATTTACAATCCAAATGGTCTAAACATAGATAAAATCATTGACCTGAGAAATAGGTGTGGCGATGACTTAGTAAACTTGTATCATGGGGCCCGAAGAATTGCGGGTAATTCCTTGGTTCAGTTATCTGTCGATGTATTACTTCCATGTGCAGGATCGTGGACTATTAATTCAACGAACGCATGCAAAACAAGAGCTAAAGTGATTTGTCCAGGCGCGAACTTACCACTTACTGATCAAGCTGAACAAATTCTCTTCAAAAGAGGAATTGTTTGTGTACCTGACTTTGTTTCAAACTCGGGAGCGGTGTTAGGCAATTCTATGGCTAATTATGTCAGTAAAGAGAAGACAAAAAAAATAATAGATGAGGAGTTCGGCCAAAGAGTATACAAGTTATTGAAGATTTCCAAAAAAAGAAACATTTACCCCAAAAGAGTCGCGACTGAAATAGCCATTCGAAGATTCTATGAGATGAAGAGAAGCGAAGGAAAATTATCAAGGCTTTTTATTCGCGCAGTAAGATTTGTTCTGCCTGTCGCGTATCAGAGGATGATTGCGAAACCCCTGGCACCACACTTATTCAAGCGACGACTAAGACGAACTCCCAGTTAATTTTCCGCGCAATAATTGAGAGCTACAAAAAATTTCTGTCAAAACCCCTAGTTTTTTGGTAGCCCTCAAGTGTGTGTGAAATTCACGTTCAGGTTGGTATGAAGACCAGATGAGTTCTCGCTTTACTCTTCGAAGATATGACGATGGAGACGAATGGGCCATAGTTGCATTTTTGAAGGCGACATTCGGAAAGTGGCATAGCTTAAACTATTGGCGATGGTTGTACCAAAAAAATCCCGCTGGTAAACCGATAATATGGGTAGCCCAACATGGCAAAACCATTGTTGGACACTACGCAATTATCCCTGTAAGAATGATGATAGCCAACAAAAACTTGATGGGTTCTGAAGGTGTCAATGCAGCCACTCACCCCTCCTATCGAGGACGAGGAGTTTTATCATCAATCGTTGCTCGATGTTATAGAAACGCTGGCAACCATAACATTCCATTAACCTTTATTTTTTCCAAAAAGCGTGTAGAGCCAATTTTCAAGAAGTGCGCGCGCGCAGACCACATATGTTTTATGGTTTCCATGGTTAAAGTTCTAAACTGGAAGCCTCTCGTACCTCGATATGTGCAGTGTGATGCTCTGCTCCGAACAGCCAACTTGGCCTCGCGAAAGACAATTCGGTTTAAATCAGTGGACGCGCGAGAGAAGGAAAACTTGGAAATTGAAAAGATAAGCAGGTTTGACGAGAGAATTAACGGATTTTGGAACGCAATCTCGAGAAATCCTCAGATTATCGTGATAAGGGATCAGAAATATCTGAATTGGCGGTACCATGATAACCCAGAGGGTAACTACGTGATTTACGTCACAAGCAAGAACAACAGCATTGTAGGCTACTGTGTGTTGACAGAAGACCATCGTGAAGATATAACTTTAGGTCTTATAGTAGATGTCTTGGGGTTCCAGAATAGAAAGAAAGTTGTCGATTGCTTAATTCAGACCGCAGTTGAACACTTTCAAAAACGTAATGTAGATTTAGTTGTATGCATGATGTCAGAAAAAAATCCATACAAGGTTGACTTTATGAAAGCTGGATTTATCGAGTCTCCATTTCGAAGGATAGCTCTGGCTTGCACAACTAACCTACCAGGTGAAGCTGATAGCAAGAGAGTAACATCTAAACGGGTGCTCATACTTTCACAGAGCTCTTTCCTTAAAGAGAAGAAAAATTGGTTTATGATGTTTGGCGACAGCAATTGGATATAGCGGATGTAGTTTTATGCGAGTTCTTGTCATCATTTTTGAACAGCTAGTACCGATAAGTGGTGGTAGAACCTGAGGATTAGCAGCATCGTTAGCATCCTTGTAAAGAAAGGGCATGAGATTTTCGTTGCCACTTAGTGGCTAATTACTTATTTTTCAGTTAATATCGACGGAAGAAATGGTCATGAAATAGAAAGAAATGGGTAACTGCTACTAATAAAAAAATTGCTATAACGTCCAACTTACTTTTCATCATTTTCCGACAACCCTATAGGTTTCTGCAACTTTCTGTATTGCCGATACACAATCATCCACCCAAATCCAGCTCTCAAAACTGTCCGTGTCCTGATATAGCTCTGGGCCTACGTCGGGGTAGGGTCCTCCATTCTGACTGCGCCAGACACATTCTGTTCCGTCAACAGGGTTTTCTTCCCACTCTGGATACTCTGAAGGGTCTGTTGTAATGCCTGTTTTCTCCGCGACCAAAACGTTGTTGAACCACGCTCTCACGACGCCGTTATTGCCTTTCGCTATTTTGACGTATACTTGAAAGTGAACCCATCGATTCAAAAAATCGGTTATATAGTAATCGGTGTCCCAGAATTGACCGCTAGGACCGAAGTCCACTCCTCCGTCAATCTTTCCCCACTTCCACTCGAAATTTATTCTTCGGCTTGTTGGATAAATACGGAATCTTCCACCTTCCCACCAATAGTGAGTTATTGTTTCCGGACCGAACCATAATTGCCACCCGCCAAGTGTTGAACCCCACCCTTCAGGGTCATCAGTGAGCCATCTGTTATCGAAATAAGCCCACCAACTGAAAAACAACTCGGTCTGTTTGTGGTTTTTTCCATAATAGCGAAGATGACACCTCCTTTCCTTCTCAGATTTGGGAGGGAGCTTTTGGTACATATAGATCGAACGCGACCCTGTTCTTGCATGAGCGCTGTCAACTCTGATTATTCCATACCTTTCATCTCCAACGAAGTCCCAAGGCGGCTGGAGAACACCTGTTTCTCCACCATACTGAAAGAATATTTTGTCTACAAAACTGTCCTCAGCGAGAATGCTCCCTACTGATTGTATTGTGACCTCTTGTTGTAAACTTGAATGTACTGAGTTAATTAAAGTAGTTGCAATAAGGAGCAAACTCAAAATCACGACTGTGCGAATGATAGATACATTTATTCTCGTTATTCGCATGACGGCTCTTGTTTATAGTATGTATTAAGAATTAATAAACTTTATCGTGTATGCGTTCAACACATATACACATCTCCGGTAAATACGAGGTGATCACAAAATACATCTTGTGACGGCATACAGGTTCTATCCTTAACCATCTACAACTCGCTAAAGATCTAAGATCAAAACTAGACTCGTCGCGCGCGCTATAGTTAGCTTCAAATGAAAATAAAAATGCTACGAAAAAACGTACAGATCGAAGAGTATAGGCCGAAAAATGTATGACCACTTATATGAAATCCTCATGAGCGCATATCCCTACACCTGCGTATAACTACGGGTGATTGGTTTGGAAACAAGGTCAAATCGTCTAACGGTAATGCTTTCGTATATGTGTATACTCTTTGGTTTTTCGTTATTTGTAATCTTCGCCTGGAGTTTACGTTCTCACCACTACTTTCCAACAGAAGCTTATTGGTTGAGTTTCATACTTGTTTCAATACCCTTTTTATTCAATGCAATTTTCCGGGGTAGCAACCCGAAGCTTCGCCTTATTTGCCTATTGTCCTATTCAATAATTATACATCTTCAGTATGCGGTTGTGGATAGCTCTCCATTCCTATCGTCGTTCGATGCCATTTCTGAGTATAGATTAACCGATATGGTTATGGCTAATCACATATGGTCAGCAGATCTTCGGCTAGGTTCTGGGCTTGCATCGGACTATGTATTCTACCCAATAACAAATTTTCTTTATGCAATCACGTCTATGCTAACGGGCATACCGCTTATCTTGGTATGTAAATATTTGTTTGTTATTAGGGCCTTCGTTGTCCCTCCACTAATTTATAAATGGTTGAGAAATTTCTTTGGCAGTAAGGTATCATACCTTGCTACTGGTCTTTTCCTGTCGTCACCTGGTTCCATGCTCTTTCCCCATAAAGAAACTCTAGCTTTGATCTTTTTCATTGCGGGCATTTATGCAATTATGAAGATTGTTAAAACCAGAGAATTCTTGGTGATAGGCCTTTTGTCAATGCTAACATTAATCATGACCCATCACTTGACTACCTATATTTGCTTAGGTCTTCTCACATCGTTGTTTTTCGCATCCACTATTTTTAAACGTCAAAGCGCACTTAAACCAGCAACGCAATTCATCATGCTTTCTTACGTCTCTTTTGGAGCATGGATAACATTTATTGCGTGGACAGTGGTGTCTGTGCATGAAAGGCTACTATCCGAAGTATTTTTGCGCATTCTAATGCCTCGGTCAGAGGTCCTTTTTCAACTGATGCAACCTTATATTCCATACGAAAAAACCATAATTTGGGTTGGGTATGCCATTACTTTGATTTCGGGTAGTTTAGGTTTTATACATTACTTAAGGGATAGAAAAAATCGTTCTTTTGCTTTCGTGACAATCACGTTCTTTCTCCTCGCTTTCCTTATACTCGCCACAGGTTTCCGCTTTGCGCCATCACCGACCTTACAAACGATAATCATATCTCATCGAGCCTATGAATTTGGATTCCTTTGTGTTGCACCTTTATCCGCCCTATCCTTCATCAAATATCGATCAAAGAAAAGGTCAACAGTGAATGTGGTCCTGATCTGCGCCATAATCGTAATGATGATTGTAGGGCCGATGGCAGGCATGCTGCATCCACAAAATTTCTCTGAAATTACAAAAGTCGTTTCCTTTGGCTCCTTATCAATTAGTGCATGGACGAGTCAATTTACTCGAAATGAGATCATAATTGGGGATAAAGTAGTTCGTATGATAGTTTCAGGGTATGGTGGGAGAACTTTGAACACCTACCCCGCCGAATCATTAATTGAACAGGATTCTACATTCAATTCTGGGTTAACCCCGAAAAAACTTTATGTGGCTACCTATTTATACATGGAAAAGTCTATTCACGATTTGTTGATGTACAATAGAAAAGTTGGTACGTCGCCTTATTTTGACAGAGTTTACAACAATGGTGTTTTCACCATCTACAGTGCCGCTCTCGATCAGATGCCACTTTAAGGCAAAAAGACGATAGAATGTTAGGCTCATCGCATTATGAACAGTTCAATTAGAAAAGAGTACCTAATATCGAACTTGCTGATCAAATTCCGGTTTCGACTTCTAGGGGGCGCCGAGAAACTAAGATATCTGTGTTGCCTGCTTCTTATATTCAGTAGTTCTCCTCATTCCTTCATTTGATGTAGAGGCGCAACCACAAATCGCGGAGTCGTTGCCTAGGGTATTGATTGTTACCTCGACAGTAGAACCACAGGTCGCTAGGGCAGGAGGTCTTTGGACCGATCTGTTTGAATATGGCATTATTGCAAACGTTTGTTCCACATCTACCTATAGGAACTCTATAACGTATGCCTAGAGAAAGGGTGGCTAAAGTATGGCTCTTGGGAAGACTTCGACTGCCGCAAAACTCTCATCGAAACAGAGAACCTTTCAGCCAGAGATGTGGAGAAATATCGCATAGAAGCCTACAAAAATTCTATTTTAGACCAAGCTACATTTTGAGAACCACCCTTAAAGTGTGGAATCCTAAGGAAGCGAAAAAGGTCATCAGAAGTGCCAGATCGATAATAGAAAGGATTTCTTATTATTAAAGAATCAGCTAACAAAAGTGTAGGAAGATTTCCTTGAAACTTAAGAGAATGGTGAAATCTGGGGGGATGAACCCCCGAGGTTGGCTTTTGTGGGGTATTAGGAGGGCATCAATAGTGTGCCCCGCGTTAAGCAGGGTTTACAAAACGGGTAAAGCATTGGTCGTCTACTGGTCGGCAACTGGTAACACTGAGAAGGTTGCGTTAGCCATTCGACAAGGTTTAAAGAGAGGAGGTCTGGAACCGATCGTTAAGAAGATTCCAGAAGCGGGAGGAGAAGAGCTCTATGACTATGATCTGGTGTGCTTTGGGACACCCGTACTCCACTCTCTTCCACCCCCACCAGTAATGAGGTTTATCGATGAAAAGGGGGAGAAGTACAGGCACCGTGGTGAAGTGAGGTTATCCGCTCCTAAGATTCCCGGCAGGGGTGCTGTTGTTTTCTGCACCTATTCAGGTCCTCACATCGGGTTAAATGAGGCGCTCCCCGCAGGAAAGTACGTGCGGCAATTCTTTGAACATCTTGGTTTTGATGTCAAAGCGGAATGGTATGTAGTGGGTGAGTTCCACGGGTGGGAGGAAGGAAGCACAAGGGGTAGACTAGGAGACATTAGAGGTCGACCAAACGCTCAGGATTTAGCCAAGGTAAAGGAAAAAACAGTAAAACTGGTCAAATCACTCTTGAAATAAGGAGCCATGATAATATGGAGATTGTAACTTTGCTGAAGAGAAATACTGAAGAAGAAAGAGGCCCTCTCTTGGCGTGTAATTTCTCTAATCAAGAGTTCGATTTTCTAGGGTATTTAGTCATCGATTCCACAATCAGAGAGCGATGCCGACTATAGAAATCGTGATGAAGTTGAGCATGATTTACGATTAAGAACGTGACGCTCAAGAAGCAGAATCAAGCGTTGAGAAATAGGCGTTTGAACAAATCGCATACCCTTGGCGTTAGATTTTATAAAAGAGCCTTTTTGCGGAGCTGTTTCACACGTAAACTTTAGAGGTCAGTCACTCGATAGTCGATGACAGATTTACAGAAGCCATCAAAATATGTCGATAACCCACACCATGAACCTACTGTTTTTCCTTGTAATCTATACCTTGGCAATTGTTGGTGGTGCGGCAGTTTACTACACAAGGAGGATGAAGAGGAACATAGGCTCGTGGTAGGTATGATCAATCTGTTTTTGAATATCTCCCATCTTACCGTGAAAACCCCTGGCTACGCTATCTTAACGCGCGCTAAAGCATAACTTGCATCATGAATATTTAATCATCAAAATTGCGATACCTTGAGGCGGAGGGTACTCAAAGAGACTTGAAACTTTAATTGAAAAATTGGAGATCTTGAAAGATGCACGCGCGCACTCCGCTCGCTAAACACAGATCGGGTAAGTGTCGATTGCTTCCAACCCATGAAATTGGGCTTAAAAAAGGAATGCAGGTGCTTGAAATAGGCTCTGGGGCCGGTAGAGAGGCATTGTGGCTTGCTTCTTCTGGAGTCAACTGCGTGGCTCTCGAAATCAACTCTGAGTTATGCAAGATAATACTTTTGACGTGGTAGTCTGTAAAGCGTTTCTTCATCATGTGCCTAACCCTCCCCAATCGATCATCGAAATGCATAGAGTTGTAAAGAAGAATGGTGTTGTGGCAGCTTTTGACGAACCTAATGCACTAAACCCCTTCCGGCACATTGCCAGGTTTCTTGTTCTTTGCTTACATTTTAGGCGTAAGAAATACGCCTCAATGAGTTTCTTGATGAAGGCACAAAACTTGTTATGTCACATCGCTTTTATCGATGGCAGCTACAGGAGTGCTTCAAGCAAGCGCATTTTCAATCTGTTAAGAGTGAGTGTATATGGTTACCCTACGTCACTTATAGTTGGTGTTCTTTAAAATATGGTTGTTGATTGGGTATCTTATCGCCGCCATAAGGGTGCGTAACGTTTGATTTAAAGATCATAAAGTTACTCATACTAATAGAAGCGGAGGTTTGAGTATGATGGAGAAGAATAAAAGCGCGTTAGGTAGGTCTTCTCCTGCAAACATGGGCGTTGAAGTGAAGAAGAAAGTATTGGGCACGAAAGAAAATCGGAGAAGCGTCTTTTTCGATTGGTCGGTTTTGCTTTCAATTGTGGTGATTGGTCTTGCCTTGCGTATTTATCATCTCCAGTTTTATCTGGATAACGGGGGACTGGATGCCATGTACTATATTCGTGGAGCTGTGGAATTTTCTAATTTGGGTTGGTTTGCGCGTAGTTCACAGCCGAAAGGACCTCTTTTCACTTCCCTCCTCTCTATTTCTCTCGAGACGTTTGGATCAAATTTTCTTGCCAGCAAGCTGGTATCTTTACTTGCAGGAAGTCTTTTACCTGTTTTTGTCTTCCTTCTGGGTTTAGAGTTCTTCAACAAGAAAGTCGGGTTTTTGAGCGCCTTGATCGTTTCGATCAACCCACTGCTAATACTTTACTCAGATCTTGTCTTCAGGGAAGCTCTGTATTCTCTTTTGTGGACAAGTTGTCTCTATTTCACCATAGTTGGATTTAGAGGTAAAACACTTTATGCCATCATAGGCGGAGTGTTGTTTGCTCTCTCGTCGGTGACGATACCAGTAGGCATATTTGCCGCGATTGGCTTTGTTTGCTTCCTTTTCTTTCAGAAGGTGTTCGGAACCAAAAAAGCTTCTATGGTTGAATATAAAAATCTTGACGTATATTTCGCTAGCGCGTTTCTGACCCTGATCCCTTTCTTAGCAAGAAACTATCTTGCATATAAAGAGCCATTCATCGAGTGGACGGAACTTGCAGGCTCTTTGCCCATGTGGATATATATCGGTCTCATGGGATTGAGTATTCCATATATTCTGCTATCCAGAGTGTTTGGCTACTCTCTGTATCGTCATTTCTTTTCCGCTTTTTTTCACAAGAATTCAAAGGTTGTGAAGATTTCAGTAATTTCGCTTACAGGCATCTTAGCGACGTTTATTGTTACATATGAAATCCTCAAAGGTCCGGGGATTTTTGCGTATATTGCTTTGGGCTTTGCGAGACTTCTAGAGACCTTGCTCTTTCATGAATCTCTGGGTTTTCTTTCTATTCTCTCCTTCCTCGTTATCCTATCAGTGATTAAGTTGTCCCATGAAGCCACACTTGGTGTGTTCGCACTTATCTTTTCCACCCCTGGTCTTGCTTTGGGTCTCATAGGCAACTGGACTTATTATCAAGATCTTAGATTCGACCAAGTGCTGACTTACTCTCCAACTTGGCCACTCGACAATAGGTTCAGATATGTCACTCCTTACATACCACTCATAGCGATCTTCGCAAGCTACGGAATCTTCCTGATAGTAGACAAATTCATCCCCAAGATACTGAGTAGAAGAAACAAAAAACTGGCGATGAACCGCCTGTTGAAAGCGAGCATCGTCTCCTTTTTGATACTATTAATCATTCTTCAATTCTATTATGCTAATGAGTCAGTAGTTGCAAGAACCCAAAGAACCTCAAGTGATTTGGAAAAGAGGTACAGTTCGGTCTTACAATGGCTTTCTGGTCAAGGCTTTCCAGTCGTCTATAGTTTTGGGTCGTTGTTGCGAGATCAATACGGTTCAGATAAAGTTGTGGTACTAAGTAGTAGTGACGAAAGCCTTAAAGACATCGTCAAAAGAGCTAGTCAAGAGAAAATCGAATATATCATCGTCGACATCTTTGGCGAATATTCCGAGGCTCAGCTTTCTCTTTTTCTGGGAGGTCGTACTGAGGACATGTCTTATTACCGTCTTCAAAGTTTTCAATTGGTAAAATCTTACAAGTCTTGGCCAATGGTGCAAATATACAAGATTTCTCAAGTTAACCTCACTCAAACTGCTCTCGTGGTTCAGCACGAAAATTGGGGACAAACATGGGTTAATTTTCTCTCGAAAAAATACTTGGTTGACTCCGTAGATGACAAGGAAGATCTTTCTCAATATTTTTCGAGTGATTACAAATTGATCGTGCTGACGGAGGTCAAAAGAGCGTTGACAAACGTTGAATTGGACATTTTGCGACAAAAAGTGGAGAGTGGCGTTATACTAATTGTGAACGGTATATCACCCGCATACATGGATTTAAAAAGCAATGGATACTGGGTCGGAGCAACAAATTTCGTTGAGGCACCTAAAGACGCCAAGTGGAATATAAAATTCACAGAGAGTGCTATGAACATTACAACTGAAATTGATATAGATAAGAATCACGCCCTCTACACTAGCAGTTTTTATTCCTCACCGACAGGTTTAACCCAAATAGGAACTGACGTAGTGGTTTACGCCACAAGAGTTGAAGACGGAGCTGCAGCAATCTACGCCAAGCCTTATGTTGACGGAGTAGTAGTGTTTTCAGGTGTCAGACCTTCGTATGCGGTAACAGCTAACGACTACACCACATACATAATTTTCATTCAGAGCCTGCTAGAAAAAGCGAATGATAAAACGCTTTTTCCACAGTAGATCTATCTCAGGTATGGCTTCAGCAACCTCGATAAACATCAAATACGCAGTAATCCAAACGTTTACACCTCTTCTTCACCTTTCCCCTTGGTTTGGATGCTAGTGATAGCCTTAATAGGCTTCATAATCTTCTCAGGAGTGTTCTTCATGCGAAAGTTATAGTGGTAAACAAAATGATGGTGCTTGTTATAAACGCGCGCGCATCTTCTTTTTCATCCTTTAACATATCAAAATTATCTCTAGAGTAGTGAGGAACGGACAATGGAATTGAACGGACTAAACATCATAGTAACTGGAGGCGCGGGATTTATCGGAAGCCATCTTGTGGATAGGTTAACCGAAATGGGCAACCACGTCATTGTCTACGATAACTTCGATGAATACTACGCGGGGAAAAAACGAAACATTCAGAATCATCTTGGTGATCCAAACTTCCACCTGGTCAAAGCAGATGTACTTGATTACGATACACTACGCAAAGCCATGAACAAAGTTGATATAGTGTTTCACCTTGCCGCACAGACTGGAGTCAGGTATTCCCTAGAAAATCCGATAAAAACAAACACAGTGAATACGACAGGAACATTGAACGTGCTAAGGGCAGCTAAACAAAACAGATCGAAAAAAATCGTTTTTGCTTCGTCATCCTCCGTTTATGGAGTACCTCAATACATGCCCGTTGATGAAAAACATCCCACAAATCCTGTATCCATTTACGGTGCCAGCAAACTCGTAGCCGAAAGATATTGCCAAATATTGGGCCTTCCGACAGTGATACTCCGTTACCATACAGTTTATGGGCCAAGACAGAGGCCTGACATGTCTATTCATAAATGGATCCAACAGCTTTTTCAAAATAAGCCTCCAGTAATTTACGGAGACGGAGAACAAACACGAGACTTCACACACGTTCACGACATAATTGACGGAACATTGAAATCCGCTGAAACTGAAGGCATCGAAAATGAGATTTTCAACCTTGGAAGCGGGTCAAACGTGAGCGTAAACACCGTCGTAAAACTACTCCTAAAACTAACTGAAAAAACAGACATTAAACCAATTTACACACCGCCGAAACTTGGCGACGTTCCACATACACACGCAGACATATCCAAGGCAAGAAATCTTTTAGGATATAATCCTAAGGTGACTTTTGAAAGTGGGATACAACGACTTATTAAGTGGTATAAATCGCCCTCACAAGGGACGTAGGTGTGTAAAATGATCTCAATAATCATACCTGTCTACAACGAAGAAGACAACATTCTGCCACTCTACAGCAAATTAAAACCTGTCTTGAAAAACCTTGGTGAACACGAAATCATTTTTGTGGATGACGGAAGCACAGACCGCACTTTCCAAAGACTCAGAGAGTGCGCAGAAACTGATAAGAAAGTGAAAATAGTCAAATTCAGAAGAAACTTTGGGCAATCGGCCGCCATTTCCTACGGTTTTGACCATGCCATTGGAGAAGTCGTGATAACGATGGACGGAGATCTACAAAATGACCCCACTGATATCCCTGAAATGGTGGAACAAATCCGAGAAGGATCTGATGTTGTTTGCGGTTGGAGAAAGCAACGAAAAGACCCATTTCTGAGAAAGAGAGTTCCATCCCGAGTTTTTAACTGGTTAACCTCAAAAATGTCGGGTTTCAAGATTCATGACATTGGCACCCCCTTCAGAGCCTATCGAAGAGAAACCGTAAAGAGCATTAGTGGCAGCCTGTATGGCGAGGTTCATAGATATCTCCCCGTTTTAGCCGGGTGGAGAGGCTACAAGATCTCTGAAGTGGAAGTAAAGCATAATCCTCGAAAACACGGAAAGTCAAAGTATGGATGGTCTAGACTGATCCGAGGCTTCCTCGATCTGCTCACCGTATATTTTCTGGAGAAGTACCTCTCAAGACCTCTACACCTATTCGGTACAATCGGGCTCTTGTCCATGGCGTCGGGAATGGTCATATCTCTATACCTTGGTTACCTTAGAATTTTTTTCGGGCAACCGTTGGAAGATAGGCCGTTATTTCTATTGGGAGTCTTTATGGTGTTTTCTGGGTTACAGTTCATCACACTAGGTTTAGTAGGCGAAATGCTAGCAAGATTTCAGCACGAAAACAGCAAAAGCAAACTTTACGACATAGAAACTCAGGTCAACTTCGAACCTCGAAACGATAGGTAAACAACCACCAACCAGGAAGAAGCTATAGTGTGATCCAACTCGAAGCCTAGAAAGTCATCGATACGTGGTGAGCGAGTTGTATCGTGTATGTATGATTGCTCCAATGCCATTCCTAGAGGATAGAGGGGCTCCAATAAGGGTATATGGAGAAGCTAAAGGACTTACCAAGTTGGGGCATCAAGTTAACGTAGTATGCTACCACCATGGGAGAGAGATACCAGAGGCAATTAAAATTCAACGAATCATGAGAGTCCCTTGGTATAAACGAACTGCGGCTGGACCTACATATCATAAGGTATATCTGGATATGTTACTACTTTTCAAGGCATTTAATGTCATCAGAGTTAATGGTTTCGATGTCGTTCACGCTCATCTTCATGAGGGGGCTGCTCTTGCTCAGATTTTAAATTTGCTTTTAAAAACAAATAAGCCGTTGATTTTTGATGCTCAAGGAAGTTTAACCGGCGAGATGTCTGCTCATGGCTTCATAGAGCCATCCTCATTTATGTCACGACTTTGGAGATTAGTGGAGAGCAAAATATATGATGGATCCGGTTTGATTCTTGCTTCATCTCCCCATTTAATTGAAATGCTGAGGAAAGGGTTTGGTATTCCGAAGGAAAAGATTAAATATGTCCCCGATGGTGTTGATACCGACTTATTTGATCCTGATAGGTGTAGTGGGAAAAAAATTCGACGAAAATACAATTTAGAGGATAAAAATATCATAATCTTTACGGGCATATTTACTAGATACCAAGGTCTCGATTTTTTGATTGAGGAAGTCATTCCTTATGTGGCCAAGGAGCGTCGAGATGCTAAGTTTATGCTAATCGGTTATCCTGTAGATGAGTACAGGAAGTTAGCACGGAGGGTAGGGGTAGAGGAATCCATAGTTTTTACGGATAAGCAGAGATTTGATGAAATCCCTAAGTTCTTAGTTGCGGCTGATATAGCTGTGACACCGAAATTTATGAAAATGGGGGAAGCAAACCTTAAGATTTTGACATACATGGCAATGGGCCTGCCCACAGTCTGTTTTGACTATATATATAATAAACAAATGCTTCAGGGCTCAGGTCTAACCACTAAGCCGGGCGACGCCCAGGAATTTGCTGACGCTATTCTGGAGCTCTTAGATAATCCGAGGCGAAGGAAGGAAATGGGGCAAAGAGCTAGGGTTACTGCTCAAAACGAATATTCGTGGCTTTCAACAGCGCGGAAGATCGTGGAGATTTACAATAAAGTCATTTGAAGTTATGAAATTGGAATCTTTTTCCTAAGGCATGAGGAATTCATATTGGGAGAAGATTTGAGAACAAATACTAAATCTCTTCAGTAAGGATGGAATAGAGAGAGTGATTCTTTTGAAAAACTTTATTACATTGGCTCGAATCTTTTGGGCATTTCAAAGACGTAAAACAAGGTGTGCACATTTCCCAATTCGACTTTGGGTTGAGTCCACCAACCTGTGCAACCTTAGGTGTCCCATATGTCCGAATGATTCTATTGAACCTGATAAGAAAGGTTTTATGAAATTGGATCTATACAAGGAAATAGTTGATGAAATCCGTGATTGCACCTACGACATTTATTTGCATCACAGAGGCGAGCCTCTGTTGCATCCTGACCTTTTTGAAATGATAAAATACGCTAACCGGAAAGGTTTACGGACTAAATTGCATACAAACGCAACCCTGCTAACAGAAGAAAGATCTTACAAATTACTGGAATCAGAATTGGATTTTATATCGTTCTCTTTCGATGGGTATGACAAGGAAACATACGAAAAAATCAGAGTCGGCGCAAACTTTGATGAGACAGTGGCCAATATTATATGTTTTTTGCAACTTAAGGAAAAATTTGGAAAGACTAAGCCGTACACGGTACTTCAATTTCTTGATATTCCTGAGGTAAAAATAGATACTGCCACAAAAAAGAAATTCAGACGTAGATTTCGCTCTTTGCCACTAGATGAAATTCGCGTAATACCCGCGCACAATTGGGCCGGTAACGTTGACTTAAACCAGAAAACCCATCATCTCTCCCAACTGAGCAGATCCTGCACCTTTCCATGGTACTCATTAACAATTCTTTGGGACGGAACCGTTGTACCCTGTCCTCAAGACTTCATGGGCGAAATTGAACTTGGCAATGCCAGAACGAATAATCTACATACGATCTGGAATAACGAAAAGATGATACACTTGAGGGAAAAAATGGTAGAAGGCAAATACAAGGATTTAAAACCCTGCAATGCCTGTGACAGACTTATGAGAGAAACAGTGCTTGGTTCAATGATTCCTAAACAGAATTTTCTTACTTTTCTTTATGAGAACGTACTAGGTTACAGATCGAAGAAACGCTTGGCAAAGTCTTAGGATGTTTGAAATAGAAAACTTAATTTGGGTTTTAAGGTTACTGATCATTAATCATATGTAAGCGGAGCTGTAATAGATATGAAAATTTTAGTTACGGGCGGGGCAGGGCTAACCGGAATTCACTTAACAACTCGACTTGCGAAAAGAGGTCATGATGTCAGAATTCTAGACCTCCAAGAGGCTCTACAACCCAAGAAAATGAACTATTTCAGAAGTTTAGGTGTAGAAGTGGTTCCTGGGGACATAAGAAATATGGATACGGTCAATGAGGTCGTCAAAGATGTTGAACTTGTCTATCATTTAGCCACCGCATATAGAGAAGTTATCGCTTCGAGAAAATACTATTGGGATGTGGAAGTTGGTGGAACTAAGAATCTGCTTGATGCTTCTATCCAGGGAAATGTGGAAAGATTTGTTCATTGTAGCACGACAGGGGTATACGGTCATGTCACGAAGCCACCGGCCAACGAATCTTATCCTTATGCACCTTATGATGTGTATCAAAAAGCCAAGTGTGAGGGGGAAAAACTCGTACTAGAATACATGAAAGAGAAGGGGATACCGGGGGTGGTTGTCAGACCATGTGGCATCTATGGCCCCGGCGACTATAGAATGCTGAGATTGTTCAAGGCAATCTATCGTGGAAAATGGATTATGATCGGAAAAGGAGATGTATGCTATCACTTGGTATATGTTGATGATCTAATTGATGCCTTCGAGATAGTTGGGGAAAAGAAGGGGATAATAGGAGAAGATTACATTATAGGTGGAAATGAAGCCCCAACATTGAATGAACTGGTTGAGGTTATCGCTAACGCCCTGAATGTGCCCGTTCCGCATAGAAGATTTCCGTTTGTATGGCCTGTTATGTTAGGGAGCTGGGTAATTGAAAAAGTATACAAGCCTTTTGGTAAAGAGCCGCCCATTTTTCCTCGCAGAGTAAATTGGTTCATAATGAATCGAGCTTTCGATATTTCAAAGGCGAAAAAAGAGTTGGGCTACGAGCCAAAGTTTGATTTGGAGACAGGAATTAAGACCACTGCTGACTGGTACCAAAAAGAAGGTTTATTGTAAAGCTAATACGCTTCCCGAAAAATTTTGTCAGCCACCGAGCTATTCATACTTGCTATGTAATAAGCTGAAATAGCCTCTATTGGTAGGTATGACTAGAGTTTATGGGAGCGGATTCAACATGAGGATCGGAATCATGCTGCGGGCTTATGATCGGCCTGGCGGCATCGGCATCTATTCACGGTACATTGTGAAGCACCTGTTAAAAATTGACCGCGAAAATTACTACCTCCTCATCTACAACAACCAAGGCCATATGGGAAGACATTCTCGATCGGAAAACGTTGACGAGGTTCTACTTCCTCCCACCAATCCGGTGATCTGGGACCAAGTCCTAGTTCCGAAGATCGTTAAAAAGTTGGATTTGGATTTAATCTTCCACACAAAGTTCACCGTTCCTCTGTTGACTGGAATCAAAAAGGTGATGACAGTTCACGGTGCTAGCTGGTTCATCCATCCGGAGATCTATAATCGTCTTGATGTTTTCTTTGAAGAGGTCGCAATGCGTCTGTATGTGCGTGTTGCCGATTTCTTGATCGCGAATTCAGAACAGACCAAAAACGATTACATCCGGATCTTCAATGTACCTAGGGAAAAGATTGCCACCGTTTATTTTGCCGCTGGCGAGGCCTTTCGTCCTATTCGTGACCCGTTCATTCTCAAATCTGCAAGGATAAAGTACGAACTGCCCGAGCGCTTCATCCTATGCGTCATGAGTTATAACCCCAACAAGAACTTCGGCACCGTCATGAAGGCATTCAATTTATGCCACCAAAGTACTAAGTCCCACCTGGTCATTGTTGGAAAAGATTGCATAAGGTTCTGGGATGAGTGCAAGGAAAAATACGGGGCATTGAAGGACTTCGTCCATTTCCTAGGTTGGATTAATCAAGAGGATTTACCCGAGATCTACAACCTGGCGAAGGTCTTTTTCTACCCCTCCATATTTGAAACCTTCGGAATCCCAGTCCTCGAGGCCATGGCCTGTGGTTGTCCCGTAGTCGCCTCCAACACAGGCTCAATCCCTGAAATCTCAAGACGGGCCGCACTGACGGCGAATCCATTCGATCACAAGACCCTCGCCGAGTACATCGAAACTATTTTCCGCTCAGACTCCGTTTCGAGGGATATGGAGATAAGAGGCCTAGAGACGTCAAGAATTTACTCTTGGTCAAAGGCAGCACAACAGACCCTCGAGATCTTCGAAAACCTCGCCTGAGGGTATGAATTCGAAGTTGGCAGAAATGTGCTGTTTTGCTCAATATGATCTTAAGCTGTTTTTTGGGTAGATTCATACTCGTGGTCACATAGACTATGAGCCTTACAGAGTGACAACAGGCTTCTGGCACTAACGCTTTCATTGTTATAATAAGATTACGATTTGATGAGCCCAGTTAGTTTTGTGAGTATTCGAAAAAACACAATAAGTTCAATAAAGCAAGCCATTATGAAATCACTCAGTCTAATCGACTACTCCTTTGGAAAAGACATCAAAAATGTTGCGATTAAGCCCAATATGTGCTATTATATTTCAGAGGTTAAGGGGGTCATATTGAGGATTGTCTTCGACGCCATAATTATTGAAATAAGCCATGACGTCAAAAATCATAGAATTCATGAAGGAGCCTATAATCTGGCTCGAAGCATATCCTGCTTTCCCGAAAATACTGTTCATATAGGACTCGTGTGCAATATGAAAAGTATCCAAACCAAATCTGACTGTAGTCTAGATCCGAAGCCGATAATAATAGACTCAGAAGGAGCTTTTCTGGTTGGCTTTGATAATGGCCTAAAAAAAGTACCATGAGTTGATGCATAAGTGAAGTACAAAATGCCCCTATTATTTCTTCTAATCTTATCATTTTGTGTATCAAATGTCAAGTCAACTCAATTGTTAGTCATCCCTCCAGTTAACACAACAGTTCAGGGTTTTGATGCTGGACCACTTTTAGGCCAGATAATCGTGGATCCGCAGCATCCACAATGGCTAAGGTACCATCAGGGAGGTGCTTTCTTCATGTGCGGTCCTAGTGACCCTGAAGACTTCCTCTATCGTGGAACTCGCAACCCTGACGGAACGAGAGATGGCGACCAATTTCAGCTTATCGATAAGTTAAAACCCACGGGAGCCAACTGCATTTATCTTATAGCTATCCGTTCTCATGGCGGAGACGGTGGCACCTCACAGAATCCTTTCATTAACAGTGACCCCTCAAAAGGATTAGATGATGATATACTTAACCAATGGGAACAATGGTTCAAAGAAATGGATGACAATAGGATCGTGATATTCTTTATCTTTTATGATGACAACGCTCTGATATGGGACACAGGTGATTTGGTGGGTCCTGAAGAGCGTGACTTCATCCAAGAAATTGTCAACAAATTTGAGCATCACAAGAACCTGATTTGGGCGGTTGCAGAAGAATATGAGGAACGGTACAGTGCAGTACGTGTATCCAATATAGCTGCGGTAATCCGTGCCGCTGACGACCATGACCATGTTATTGCAGTCCACAAATTACCTGGACTCAATTTCTTTGAATTTTCAGATGATCCACATATTGATCAGTTCGCAATTCAGTACAGTGGCACTCCTTCTCAGTTGCATGAAGGCATGGTTACAGCTTGGAACAATGCAAATGGCAGGTACAACCTTAACATGGCTGAAGTAGCCAATCACGGCGCAGGAGCTACAGCACGTAAGAAGAATTGGGCTGTAGCAATGGGTGGTGCTTATGTCATGGTTTTAGGCTGGGATATTACTAATACACCAACAAGTGATTTGGAGGGTTGTGGACATTTGGTGACTTTTTTTGAGTCAACCAATTTTAATGAGATGTCTCCTCATGATGAGTTGGCTTATGGAGGAACCGAGTATGTATTGGCCAAGCCGGGAGCAAGTTACATTGCCTATGCCTCCGACTTGATCGGGGATATTGGTTTGAAGAATATGACTGAAGGTACATACACCTTCCACTGGCTTGATATACCTTCATGCGTCATCGTTGAGCAGTTCAATGTCTACCTTGATGCTGGAGATCAAAGCTGGAAGAAACCTATCCTTTTTGGCAATGAGCTGGCAGTGTACATCACCAAGGAGGAAATAATGGTTTTTCCAGGATATGATTGGGAAGAGGCGTGGCCAGAATCTCAAGGAGTAGACTCGGCAAAGCTTAATGACGCGATGTCCTATCTTGCGAGTGTCTCTGGAAGTCAGGGGACAAGCCAAGCTCTGGTTATTCGTAATGGATACCTGATTTGGAAAGGAAACGACATCGACAACGAGCATAACGTTTGGTCCGTAACTAAGTCTTTTACAGGCACTGTGCTTGGTATTCTCATCGACCAAAATAACGCTACATTGGATACGCGTGCTAAGTATTATGTGTCAAGCCTCGCGGAACTTTACCCTGACATTACGCTTAGGCATTTTGCTACTTTAACTTCCGGTTATGATGCTGTAGGAGGGGATCAGAGTTCTACACCTTTCGATCCTACTACTCCTCTATTTCCACCTGGAACGAAATTTCAATACTGGGATTCAGCTATGAACCAGTTTGCAAATGTCCTAGCGCAGATAGCCGGTGAGCCAATTGAAAATCTCTTCAAACGCGAGATAGCTGAAAAAATTGGCATGAACCCTTCAACGTGGAGCTGGGGTAATTGGGGTAGAATAGATGGTATACTGGTGAACGGAGGTGCAGGCAATAAAGAGGGGGGAATCTCGATTTCCGCACGTGAACTTGCAAGATTCGGACACCTTTTTTTGAACCGCGGCAACTGGGGTGGCACGCAATTGATTAGCGCAGCTTGGGTGGACCAAGCAACTTCCGTACAAGTCCCCCCATCTCTTCCGCATCATTCAGAAGGAACTGGTCCTGGTGTTTGTGGTTTCAATTGGTGGGTGAATGGAATCAAACCGGACGGTGACCGCCTGTGGCCTGATGCACCGCCAGGAACTTACCAAGCATCAGGATACAATAACAACCGCTGCATAATAATTCCTGAGTATAACATGGTCATTGTAAGGCTTGGAACAGATGGGGATACTGTTGATCACGATGAGCTCAATACTTTTCTCAAGAAAATTGGTGAATCAATCTGGCGGCATTTTATTGGGTCATACAGCACTCTACAATTAAAGTTTAACTCACTAAATTCCACCTACCACAATCTCTTATCCGACTATAATAACCTTCAATCGTCCTACACAGCGTTACAAGATTCCTATCATGAACTAGAATCAGAACAAGAAGCGATCATAAATGAACTTAACACTATCCGAAACCTAATGTACATCTTCATAACAACAACAATCCTCCTAGCTGTAACTCTCTACTTCGCAAGAAAACCCAAGAAATGTTGATGTAAGAGAACCTGTAGACAAGATGCGACATATTTATCGCTGGGAGGACCAATTACGCGGATAGGAATCATGTTGCGGACACTAGATGAAAAGTTTGGCATCGGTATGTACACCCGATGCATGCTTGATGCTCTGCTGAAATTAGATCGCAACAATCAGTATGTCCTATTCTATAGAAACGAGGAACATTTAGGCAAATATGCCCATTATCCCAACGTCGAGGAGAAGGTGATTAAGGCGTCCAATAAGCTGTTCTGGGATCAAGTAGCCATTCCCATAGCTGCCAGACAAGCAAAGGTCGACGTTGTCTTCAACACAAAATTCACTGTTCCTTTTCTGACTGAATACAAAACGGTCATGGTTTTGCACGGAGCAAGTTGGTTCGTCCACCCAGAATTATATAAGAATAAACTCGACCTCATGTACATCAAGGTGGCAATGCCTATGTATTGCCGAAGAGCTGACGCAATTATCGCGAATTCTAATTTGACAAAGAATGATTTTGTCAATATTCTCCATGTCCCTCCTGAGAAAATCAGAACAATCTATATTGGGTGTAACCCAATATTCAAACCAATACGTGACGAGAAAGTATTGAGTGAGGTAAAAAAGAGATACAACCTTCCAGATCATTTTGTTTTGACCGTGGGTAGATATGACCTTCGCAAGAACTTTCCCACGGCATTCAGGGCCTTTACAAAATGCCGTGACGCGGGTTCATTAAAACTAGTAGCTGTAGGAGAAGATTGTTGGAGATACAAACTGGATCGTCGCATTGGTGGGTCTGAATTTGAAGACGATATTATCTTTCCTGGATACGTTGGGTATGATGATTTACCCGCGTTTTACAATTTGGCGGAAGTGTTTGTTTTTCCTTCTGTGTATGAGGAATTCGGTATTCCCTTGGTTGAGGCCATGGCCTGCGGTTGTCCGATAGTGGCTTCCAACACGGGCGCTATACCAGAAGTCACAGGAGGAGCTGCTTTCCTAGCTGATCCATTTGACGCTGATAGGATGGCGGAAGGAATGGCTCAAATCATGCAGGACGCTGACTTTAAACAGGCGTTAATTGAAAAAGGTTTGCAGCGTGCCGAAAAATTCAGTTGCGAGAAAGTTGCAAAAGAGACCTTGGATGTCTTGGAGCAGTTGCAATAAGGGCTCGATTGCTCCGGAACGTTTCATCGAAAAAGGATCAAGGTATTTGTAGTGACTCGAAGATAGTGCAATTGTCAGTCGAGATATTCCTCCCTTTTCATTGGCCTTTCGGCGTTCCAGCGAAAGTGATAAAAGAAAGAAAATAATTAAAAACAATTTTTTTGTGTGTTCCGACGAGAATAAGAATTGATGAAGATTCTTGGTCATTAGCACGCGCATTGCATGAGTGGTAACTTAATGAGCTTGGTCAGTCTTGTCAGAATTCAAAAAAACACGATCGATTCAATGAAGCAAGCTATTACGGAATCGATCGATCTAATCGACTATTCCTTCAGAAAAGATATCAAAAATGTTATAATTAAGCCCAACATGTGTTATTATTGGGACTACTCTACTGGGCAAACAACCGACCCAAGATTTGTTGCCGCAGTAATCGAGATACTTCGCGAAAAAATTTCGACAAATATAGAAATTTCGATAGTAGAATCTGATGCTTCGGCGATGAAATGCAAATACGCATTCAAATTCTTGGGATATGAAAAGATCGCAGAAGAATATGGAGTAAAACTACTTAATCTCTCAGAGGCGGAAACCGAACAAGTTAAAGTAGAAGTGAGCAATCAATGTTTCAACTTTATGGTTCCACAAATAATCAAAGACGCTGACCTGCGTATAAATATCCCCAAAATGAAATACATGCCGTTCTCGAAAATTTCATGTGCATTAAAAAACATATTCGGTTGTAACCCGAACGCCCAAAAATTCAAATATCACCTGAGAATCAGCGAAACCATAGCCGCTTTGAATAAAGTTATGCCGTTCGACTTATGCATACTTGATGGAATAATCGTTTCAGGGTCTCAGATCTCAAAGTTAGGACTGGTAATGGCAAGTTGCGACCCAGTAGCAATGGACACAGCAGCCGCAATAATCGCAGGAGTAAACCCTAAATCCATAGAACACATCGTACTCGCCGAAAAAGAGCGTATAGGAAAAGCTTCTTTCATAGCGAAGGGAATGAACTTAAGCTACTTCAAAGGCAGATATCCCAGAAAAACCCTCACATCTGAAGTAATAGCACTTGGATACAGGCTCGTCCACGTTTTCAACTTGGAAGAACGCTTAATGCTAAAATGACAATTTCTGAAGGAAAAAGGAGGGACAGCAACGAAGAAAATCAATCTGGGCTTAATTGGGCTTGGAGCCGTTGGAAATTTTCATCTTAGAAACTGTTTGAAATTGGAATCCGTTGATCTTGTGGCAGTTGCCGACGTCTCAAAAAAGGCTCTAGAACGCGCCAAGAAAATGGGCGTAAAACAGACATTCACAGACTACAATCAACTTCTGAAGCAACCAACCATAGATGCGGTTCTAATTTCACTGCCCACTCACTTTCATGCGTCCTGCGCGATAAGCGCCGCAGAAGAAGGAAAACACGTTTTTACGGAAAAACCTTTAGCCAGAAACACAGAAGAAGGAAAGAAAATTATTTCAGCAGCCAGAAAAAACAATGTGAAACTAATGGTTGGTTATCCTTTAAGATTCTCTTCTACATTTTGCAACCTTAAAAATAAGTTAGAAAGTGGCTCGCTCGGTGACATACAAACTGCCCATGCCGTCAGTATTGGACAAGGTCCCTTTTTTCATAGAACAGAAAGTACAATCCCTCTACCAGTGCCAGAATGGTGGCTCAAAAAAGAACTCACAGGGGGTGGCGCATTAATAGATCTAGGAAGCCACATGATAAACCTGACGCGCTGGTATTTCGGCGAAATTAACGAAATAAAAGCTTACCTAGGCTACAGATTCAACTTCGACTTTGAAGACCATGCAATATGCGTCACAAAATTTGCATCAGGAACAACCGCAATTATTAATGTAGGCTGGTTTTCCCAGAAAGCCCAGACAATAGGAGTAGAACTTTTCGGAACAGTCGCACACGCATCTGGTTATTACAAACCCACTAGTAAAGTGGTCAAGGCAATCCAACTTCTTCTGGGAGCTACCCCAAAGTCCTTCTTACTATATCTGAAAGAAGTTTCACACTTTATTCATTGCATAAGAGAAAACCTTCAACCTTCAACTTCGGGGAACGATGCACTCAAAGACCTAGAAGCAATAGCACTAGCATATAAGAGTGAGATAAGTTTAGATCAACTACCAAAACATGTTTCCAATGAATTCAGTTCCACCCGCTTACGAAATCGCTTGTAGGAGAAACGCAATTACGAGACAGGGATTGTCATCAGTGGCAAACCAAAGATACGATACGGTCGCACCGAGAACGAATTCATTCCTTCGGATCTGTTTGTTGAGCCAAGAATTCTATCCGGCAGTGGGTGGAACTGAAACCCACGCTCGACTGCTCTCGGAACATCTCATCGAAAAAGGGATCAAGGTATTTGTAGTGACAGGAAGAAAAACCTCCAATCTTCCCAAACATGAAATTATCGGCAACATTCCCGTTTATAGAGTTCCCCCCAGTGGGTTCATGAGATTTGGCAAGTACTGGATGATGCTACCGGCCTACGTTTATCTAATTAAACAACGGGTAGACTATGATATTATTTTCGTTTGTGGATTTAAGGTGTTGGGTTTAATAGCTGTGCTGGCAGCGAAATTGTTGAGGAAAAAGTGCGTACTCAAGGCGGAAGTTTGTGGTGAGCTTTCCGGCGAGTACGCAGTAACAGGAAGCAAACTGCTTGCCAAGTCGAAAATAATGGCCAGACTCTTCAAAGGCTACATAGCGATTCGAAATACCGTGTTGAGGAAAGCCGACGCATTCGTGAGCATCTCTCATCAGATCACGAAAGAGTTTAAACAGTATGGTGTCGATCCTGGTTCAATTGCATATCTGCCTAACGGCGTGGATACCGACGTTTTCAAGCCCGTGATGACTCACGGGCAAAAACAATGTCTCCGGATAAAATTGTCACTTCCACAACAAAGCACTATTGTGATGTATTCGGGGCGACTGTCCAAAGAGAAAGGGTTAGAACTACTTTTGCAAGTATGGAAAAGAGTATTTTCAGCCTATCCTGACGCGTATTTGTTGCTTGTAGGTTCAGGGAAAGGACAAGCTTTCTCTTGTGAGACGGAACTCCGAGATTTTGTTGCGAGCAATGACCTGACAGCTAGTGTTGGCTTTACTGGATACGTGGAAAATGTGCACGAGTATCTCCAAGCCTCTGACATCTTCGTTTTTCCGTCTCAGATCGAAGGATTCGGGTTAGCTCTGATTGAAGCACTAGCTTGCAAGCTTCCTGCTGTGGCAACAAAAGTGGGCGGCGTACTGGATATCATCAGCGATGGAAAAAACGGATTATTAGTAAAACCTAAAGATCCAGAAGGACTATATGATGCAATTCGATGGCTTCTCAATAACAAAGCGGCTGCTGCCTCCCTCGGTGACCAGGGCAGATATACAGTAGAAGAACGATTTTCCCTTGATGCGGTAGTTGAGGGATATCTATCGTTATTCCTCTCACTGCACAAAAATCGAGCGCGTGAATGAGCGCAAAAGAACCTATTAAGTCGCGATAAAGTGAAATACAAAATACCAAAAACCTAAACACAGAAGCCAATACACAACCTGCGACCGTTGGCAGCCTCCGCTTCGGACTTGATAAGAACTCTTACTTCAAGACTGAATGCTTATTCACTATGTACGCGCGCGTGATGGGCTGAGATATCTCATGCTAACTAAAATTACATTTTATGTGGAAAGCATCTTGTAGATTTCGGGTGAGGTGCTAAAATTGTGTGGTATCAGTGGTATTAACTGGAGTGATAAATACCTAATAGAAAAAATGACAGACATTCTCTATCACAGAGGACCAGACCAAAAAGGGACCCTAATCGATGATAATATTTCCCTTGGGAACAGAAGATTAAGTATCATTGATCTGAGTGAAAAAGGCAGACAACCAGCTCATAATGAGGATGAATCCATTTTTATTGTTTACAATGGAGAAGTATATAATTTCATAGAATTGAGAAAAATTCTTGAAAAAAACGGTCATGATTTCTATTCCGATACTGACACTGAAGTAATAGTCCACGCCTATGAACAATGGGGGCAAGATTGTGTTAAGAAATTTAGAGGAATGTTTGCTTTCGCGATATGGGATTCTAACAAAAAACAGTTATTCCTTGCAAGAGACAGATTAGGAAAAAAGCCCCTATTCTACTTTTTTGATTCCGACAAATTCATATTCGCTTCAGAAATTAAATCAATTTTACTTTTTCCTCAAATCAAAAAGGAAGTTGATCCAACAGCTCTTTACTATTATCTAGGCTATGAATATGTCCCCTCACCCCTTACAATGTTTAAGGGAATAAAAAAACTACAACCTGCCCATACACTAACCTATAAAGAAGGAACTATAACTACTCAAAGATATTGGGACCTACTATTCACAAACACAAGACGCGACGAAAATTATTATGCAAAAAGAATTTACGACCTTTTGAAAGAGTCCGTTGAAATTAGATTAATCAGTGATGTCCCTATCGGAGCATTTCTTTCCGGAGGTATCGATTCAAGCGCAATAGTCGGATTTATGAGTCAAATGATGGATCAACCTGTAAAGACATTTTCAATTGGTTATGAGGATGCAACTTATAGCGAGTTCGAATACGCCAAGCAAGTTTCAGATTATTTTGGAACAGACCATAAAGAAATACTGATAAACCCATATTCCATTGAACTTTACGAGAATATTGTATGGCACTTAGATGAGCCTATGAGCGAATTTTCCTTACTCCCCACTTATATATTCTGCAAAAATGCCAGAAAAGAAGTAACGGTGTCGTTGAGTGGTGAAGGAGGAGATGAATTATTTGCAGGTTACGAAAGATTCATTGCAAGTAAAATCGATAATTATTACAGAATACTCCCATATACTCTAAGAAAAAATGTTATTTCAAAAGTTATGAATAAGATACCTCCTGAATCACAAAAAAAAGGCGCTGTCAACATCCTGAAAAGATTCATCGAAGGATCGAATCACTCAGTTCAAGGTGGACAAATGAGATGGCAATATTTCTCGAATTCAGATGAAGAAAAAAAATTATACTCCAAATCATTTAGATTACAAACAAAGGGCTTGAATTCTTTCGATTATATAGATGAGTACTTTCAAAAATGCAACATTCCCGATAATGTAAACAGAGAGATTTTTGTAGAGTTAAATACATGGTTACCGAATAATGTCCTTGTTAAAGCTGACAGGATGAGTATGGCCAGTTCCCTCGAAGTTAGGAACCCTTATTTGGACCATGTATTAGTAGAGTTTTGTGCCACTATTCCGGGTGACTTGAAGTTAAAAGGTTTGACAACGAAATACATCTTTAAAAAGGCCATGTCCGGATTTTTGCCAAAAAATATAATCCACAGGAAAAAGCAAGGTTTTAGTAGTCCTATTAAAAATTGGTTAAGAAATGAACTTAAAGATTACATGATAGATTTATTGACAAACTCAGAAATAATTAGAAAATATTTCAATATCTATTACTTAAACAAACTCATTTATCAACATATAAGCGGTACCCATGATCACAGTCACAGATTATGGGCGTTAATGAACTTAGAGATTTGGCATCGAAAATTTTTTGGTGATTAAGTTGAATCCCTATAAGTCAATCATAAGCGATTTAATTCCTTCTTTTATCGTTAACACATATTTTATGTTGAAATATAAATGCAAAATAAGTCGAAAAGCAGAAATTCAGCTCACAAAAAAAATCATTATAGGAAAAAATACTAGGATTAGTTCATTTGCAAAAATAAAAGTTAATAATGGTGTTATTAAAATAGGGGAAAACTGTACAATAAACTCGTTTTGCTTTATCTACGCTGATAAAGGCGGACTGGAAATTGGGGATAATGTTCTTATAGGCCCGGGAGTTGGAATTTTCGGTTCAGATTATGAGTGTAACGATGTAAATAAACCTATTATTGATCAAGGCATTATCAGTAGGGGAATAAAGATCGAGGATGATGTTTGGATTGGCTCAAATTCTACCATACTGGACGGTGTAACCATAGGCAGAGGTTCTATTGTTGGAGCGGGATCGGTTGTCACTAATGATATTCCTCCCTTTTCATTGGCTTTCGGCGTTCCAGCGAAAGTGATTAAAAAGAGAAAGTGAGTGGTTCGGTCGATTGATCGATCGAAATACTTTGGAAAGAGTTCTTGTTCACTAAGCCAACTTGTAGGCTTATTGCTTTCGAGGATGGCAAGTTGGTTGCAGAATAGTCGACGTCGTATTGAGGGGAAAGGGAAAAGGACTTAATTAAACTCTTTTTCCGGTGAGTGCGTTGAAAAGTTGGAAGGTAAAGAAATGAAGGAGAAATTTGTTTCATTTGCTTTCGTTTCAGTTTTCCTCTTATCAGCGATGCTTGCAACGCTGTTCGTTACACCAGTTTCAGCAAACTCGGAAATAAATGAGCCTGTTTACTCCAAGATCGCTGAATATTATGACAACCGTAAGGCGGCTGTAACACTTACAGCAGACGATTGGGACTCGTACACAAGGAATTGGCAGGGTTTCGAAAATATGTCTAGAATGCTTACTGCAAAACACATATACTTCACAGGAGCGATTATAACAGAACGTAATTGGGAGACACGCGCTCCTCCTGACTGGAAACAGATTCAGTACTGGTTAGATCAGGGGTACCTCGAAGCAGCTGCTCATTCAAGAACCCATCCACACGTTCCCTATGCTGACTACGACAGCGAGATAGGTGGCAGCAAAGAGGATATTATTGGCAACCTGACGTTACCGCCTCTTTTTTCATTCGATGACAACGAATATGTTTACACATGGATTGAGCCATATGGAACAAAAGATGATATGGTAAGACAAAAATTAGGTTTTTACAAGTATCTTGCAGATAGAGACACTAGCTTAGACGACAATTTCTATGCGACATGGGATTTAACGAACGCATTATTTGACCGTATAGGTGCTTCAGTTCATTTAGAAAAGGTAAAGGACCCCGTGTATTTGAATCGGAAATTTGATGACGTCTACAACGCAGGTGGGATTTATCATATTTACCTCCATCCGCGCAGTAATGATTGGGGGCCAAACCAGTATGCTGATCTTCATACTAGTTACATTAGTGATAGAACCGATGTCTGGTACGTGAATTTTGGGCTCCTTTATCTATATCGTTGGATTGCCACGCAAAATGTAGTTAATATAACATCTGCTGGTTCGGGACAAGGTAAAATCTTCAAAATAAGCATCTCCTCCGTAGACCGCCAAAAATATGGAGCCCGCTATCCAGTCACTTATGCCTTCGATATTCCTTTAGGTTGGACGAGTGGATACGTCTACTATCGTTATCGAGAGAGCGATCCATGGTTATTAATGGAAAACAAGAGTTCAACAGACTTTTTCAACGGAATAAACGCATCTAGGTTCGACTTCGCAAACCACAAAGCATATGTTTCTATCGGGTTTGGTGAAGTAAGCAATGACATCTACCTACAAATACGACACTCTACCTACAAATACGATCCGTTTCCCCCAACCAGCACAAACGATTATGATGGCTTATGGCACACTGAAGACTTTACCATAACCCTAACAGCCACCGATGATTACAGCGAGATAGAAGCCATCTACTACAAAATAAATGACGGCCCCGCTAAGAGCGTGCAAGCTGACGGCCAGCCACACATCACAACAGAAGGCAATAACAAACTGGAATACTGGAGCGTGGACGGAGCTGGCAACGAAGAGACTCATCACATAATCGATGTCAAACTAGATAAAACGGCACCGGTCGCTGACGCAGGTGGTGACCGAAGCGTTACTCAAAACATCCTTGTGACCTTCGATGCCAGCAAGTCCTCTGATAACCTAGGAATAGTCAACTATGAGTGGGACTTGGGGGACGGGTCCAGAGGAACAGGCTTGACAACAGCCTACACCTACAAAGAACCAGGAATTTACGTAGTCTCGTTAACGGTCAAAGACGCCGCGAATAACACAAATACCAATTCAGTTTCCATCACAGTTCTCAAAGACACAGACGGAGACGGAAAACCTGATGCGACGGACCCAGACGATGACGACGACGGAATGCCCGACGCGTGGGAGCTATATCATGGGCTAGACCCGCTTGACGCAACCGATGCAGCCCTTGACCTCGACGGTGACGGCTTATCCAACCTTGAAGAATATCAGGCAGACACTGATCCAACTTCCTACTTTTCCCCTTTTCCGTGGTGGGTTTTTGTCCTGGTATCCACATTTGGAACAATTTTCATCATCATCAGAAGATACGCTAAAGCTCCCCCCGGCAAATAAATCGACAATTCCTGATCACACAAGATGCTGAGGACCTTAAAATACCGTCGAAACGAGAGGCTGAATAAATTTAAGTTAAAAATCAATCGTTATGAGGAAATTAGTATAGGTGCTTTTAACTATTGGAACTCTGATATGGTTTGCAAGATTCCTAAGGAGACTTCAAAGTAGCAAATTGGTGATTTCGTTGAGGTCGATGGATAGGGTCTTGGTGACAGGTGGAGCCGGTTTCATTGGAAGTTTCACCGTCGACCTACTCGTAGAAAGAGGCTATGACGTAACTACACTAGACATCTTGGAGCTTCAAGTACACCAAGGAAAAGTGCCGGAATACCTAAACACGAAGGCAAAGTTTATTGAAGGAGATGTTAGGGATAAGGAACTACTGACGCGATTGGTGAAGGAAGTCGGTGCCGTTATACATTTAGCCGCTTCTGTAGGCGTCGGTCAGTCCATGTATCAGATAGAAAAATATGTAGACCATAACACGCGGGGCACAGCCACCCTACTAGACGTATTAGTGAACACAGAGAATGATGTAAAGAAGCTCATAGTAGCCTCCTCAATGAGCATATATGGCGAAGGAAAATACCACTGCGAGAAATGCGCCGTAGACAGGTATCCCGGTCTTAGAAGCGAAGAGCAATTAAGAAATAAGAAATGGGACCCCATGTGCCCAGAGTGCAAAACGCCCTTAAAGCCTCTGCCAACCGACGAAGACAAGCCCCTCATGCCCACATCCATCTACGCCCTCTCCAAAAGGCATCAAGAAGAAATGTGCCTCCTAACGGGAAAAACATACGACATTCCCACTGTCGCTCTACGATACTTCAACGTTTACGGACCCCGACAATCCCTCACCAATCCATACACAGGTGTTTGCGCAATCTTCACAAGCCGCATACTAAACAACAACCCACCCTACGTCTTTGAGGATGGAAAACAAACACGCGACCTCATCCATGCAAAGGATGTAGCAAAGGCAAACCTTCGGGCATTAGAATGCAGCGGCGCGGATTACATGGCCGTAAACGTCGGAACAGGAAAACCCATCTCAATTAGAAAGCTAGCTGAAATACTCATGGAGCTTTATGGAATCAAACTCCAACCATACATTTCGAGTAGGTACCGCAAGGGAGACATCCGACACTGCTACGCCGACACACAAAGAATGCACAAGCTACTAAACTTCAAGCCTACCACAAACTTGCGAGACGGATTAACCGAATTGACGGAATGGGCCAAAGCGAATAGATGGGGAGCGATAGACTTATTCGATAAAGCCTTGGATGAACTCACGTCAAGACAACTCGCAACATAAGCTTTTGAGATGGCTGAAGAACTAGCATCATATGAGCTAACATATAACCTTAATATTAAGAACGTTACTTCAACCTAATCTCCCGCCAAAAACCTAGAAATCGACAGTTTCAACACGATAATACTGGCTCAAGCCCTAAACGTAGGAACATTAATCACCGGAGACAGAGAAATGGCTACCAGGGCCCCCTCTACACCCCGGCGATCTGCCTAACCGAAATCAAATCAAGGTACCTAAGGGAAAGAAAAGACCCCACAAGCAGAATCAACCTCATCCTAGACAGAAGCCTGATCATCCCCATAAACACGCAGATAGCCCTCCAAGCCACAGACATCAAACAAAAGCACAAACTCCACACAATAGACGCAATAGTATACGCATCCTCCCGACACAAAGATCTAACCCTCGTCACCGGCGATCAACACTTCAAAGGCCTTCCCAACGTGGAAATAATATGATCCTCCACCCAAGGCGACACCTCACCAACCCACTCACCATCGACCAAACAATAATATATCCAAATATAAATGTACCCACAAAACCATAACCCACAAAATTAAGCCTCACATCACCCGTTCCAAAACCATGCATAGAAATCCAAGAGGTCAAAACAAAATGGAACCCCCGCGTTTCCACCCCACATGCGGCACAACAGCGTTAAGCATCAAAGCCATCGCCATATTAGGCGCAATTGTAGCCATTTACTTCCAAGACCTCGTCCTAGTGGCAAACGAGGTCATACGAAGCGAACTCATGAGCCACATAATAGCCATACCCTTCCTCCTCACCTACCTCCTCTACCGGAAAAGAAAAATGCTAAAATCGGTTGTCCCATTCGAAACTTCCGCTCTCAGAGGAAAAACAATTTTCAACCATGAACTCTTCGGCATCACGCTATGTCTCCTCGCCTTCCTACTCTGCTGGCACGGATCCTACACATTTCATCCTCTTGAATACCACATGGCCTCCTTGCCACTCTTTGTTGCTGGATGCATTCTAATAATGTTTAATGCACAAACGCTAAAGGTTCTAGCCCTCCCAATAGCCTTCCTTCTTTTCCTGGTACCTCCACCACTTGAAATTATCTACATAGCTGGAACGACTCTCTCTATCCTTAGCTCTCAAGCTGCTTGCACCATCCTCAAAGCCATAGGCTTGCCCATCAACCTGGCAACCCAATACGGCACACCAGCTCTAATCCTCGAAAAATCCGAAAGCTTGCCGCTCACATTCGCCATCGACATAGCCTGCGCAGGCATTTACTCTCTAATAGGGTTCACCATCTTCGCAGCCTTCACTGCATACCTCGTGAGAGGGGCCCCATGGAAAAAAGCAACGATGTTCCTCATGGGCTTCCCACTAATTTACGCCCTCAACATCATCCGAATCGTCCTCATCGTGTTGATAGGCTACCAGTATGGAGTGGAAATGGCAATGCAAGTGTTTCACCTACTCGGAGGCTGGGTCCTCATCTTCCTAGGAACACTTCTCTTGCTAGTCTTATCCCAGAGAGTATGGAATATTCAAATATTCGATGAAAAATCAAAAGTATGCCCTCAGTGCAGCCAGAGCCCGGGAAAGGAAGAAGACTTTTGCATAGCCTGCGGAAGGCTCCTTAAGAATATTGACATCAAAATCTCTAAACGAGATATGTGTAAGATAATCGCTCTTCTCGTAAGTGTAAGCTTAATCGCTCTTCTCGCAGTGCCCGTTTTCGCCCTGATAGAAGGACCTGAAGAGGTCATCATTCATTATGGCAAGGAACAGGAAAGCACACAGATACTTCCTGAAATCCCGGAATACACACTCCAATTCATGTTCAGAGACAAAAAATTTGAAGAGATAGCTAAACAAGACGCGTCACTTATCTATGCATACATCCCTACCGAGGAATCAAAAACAAAAATCTGGGTAACAATAGAAATAGCTGGAACGCAATCTTCTCTTCACCGATGGGAGGTCTGTCTAGTTAGAACACCGCAAACCCGCGGACTTCAGCCGAAAGTAACGCCATTAGACCTGCGAGACATTCAACTGTTACAGAATCCCCCTATAATCGGACGCTATTTCGCATTCCAAGACACCGAGTCTAACATAATCCAAGTAGTCCTTTACTGGTACGAAAACGCGATTTTCAATACCGGATCAGGTCTTCGGAATGAATACGTTAAACTAAGCCTCATCGCCTACGGCGACAACCCAGAGGATGTCCCCAAAATTGAAGAGCAACTCCTACCTTTCGGCGAAGCAATCGCCAACTATTGGCAACCAGTCAAAACATGGTCCTTAATCGCTCTAGAAATTGCGCGGAATGGAAGCTCTTTCATAACGGTAACAGTGGCTTTGCTGGGAATCATGAAAGGGGTTCAAGTCATAAAAAATCAAAAAGAAAAGAAGTATAATCTCAAAGCGTATAATAAACTTGCGTCAAGGGAAAAACTCATTCTACGAGCCGCACATCAAGCCGCCCAAGAAGAAAGACCTACCATTAACTCAATAGCCTCAGCCTATCAAAAACTAACACAAGAACCCATTCAACTAGGTCTGCTCCTCGAAAAACTTAGCGAAGCCGAGGAAGCAGGTCTCGTAAAGAGGGAAATCAATAGCCACAATGACGAACCAGTACTCACCTGGAAAAACCGGGTACCATTCTAAACGATTGAACTAAAGATATTTAAATCGGGCATGAAAAGAAAGAGTCTATTCACATTTAGAGGGTAAGCAATTTGTACATAAACCTGAGAGACCCTATCACTCAAATCATATTAATAATCATAGTAAACATGGCTGCCATCATCATAGTTGAGATCGCCATTCATAGGAATAGCAAAAAGTCTGCCCTCTCCCCCGAAAAACATCCTCCACGAGATTGGAAAGAAAAATTAGGGATCGAAACAGGCCAAGATCTATTGATTTTCTTTGTTATTTTAGGCGTTGCTTGCAGTGTATTAGTCACATTGGTGTTTGCAAGTCTTGGATACATTGTGCCGATACCATATTAGGTGAGTCAAATGATAGAGTTAATCTTATTTGCCATTGCAATAGGAACAACGATTTTCCTTCTGTTCTACTTGCTATACATGAACTCATTAATCTATACGCTTTACCACTTTGGGCTTCAATTTAGCTACCAATGGGCAAGTCGCTATTACTTAATGCTAAGACTGGGTTTTGTATTGTTAAGCATTACAGTAATAACGTCACTCAGCATGGTTATACTCTATAGAAGGGTCTTGAAAGCAAAGGTACCTAGTGTAAAAGAAGAACATTATGCGCAAGCTCAAATGAAAAGGATTCAACAGTTGAGGCTTGAACTATGGAAGTATGAAAGAAAGCCCTCTGGAGTAGCTGGATCCATCCTTCTGTTTTTAGGCGCAATTGCCCTTGCCTCATCCATCATATACGTGTCCTCCATTTTAGCCTTCATTGGCTTAGGACTAACCTTCTGGGGCATCTTATTCCTATTCGTAAGGCCCGTAAGATACGTGAAATCCAGTCTCCTAGATTCCACCGCCATTTCCACGGTTACGAACGTTAGCCGAGTGATGGCTGACTTAGGCTATAGAGGTAAGGGCGTATACCTGCCCCCACGATATCTTAAGGGGCTCAAGGGAGGAACTGTATTCATTTCGTCTAAAGAAGACGGCATTATACCGACCCTAGAGGAAATAAGTAAGGAAAATATCTTTCTAAAAAATCCGGACGGAATCTGTCTCACCCCCTCCGGACTGGGACTAGTAAACCTCTTCGAAGAGGAACTAGGAACAAACTTCGCCAAAGTGAACCTAAAATACCTGCAAGACAATCTACCCAAACTTTTTGTCGAAGGATTAGAAATAGCCAAAGACTTCGAAATGAGAACGCAAGGCAACATGGTCCACGTTAAAATGAAAGAAACCATCTACAAAGACATCTGCAACGAAATAAGAAAACTTCCAAATATTTGCAGCTCCTTCGGCTGCCCCCTATGCAGCGCCATCGCATGCGCACTAACAAGATCCTCCGGAGAACCTGTCGTCATTGAAAAAATCGAACTATCTGCTGACGGCAATGTAATCGAAGCCTACTACCAAATTCTGGGAACTTTTCCGTCTGAAGAGCAAACGGCGGTAGCCTCTATAGAGGCCTCCCCTGCAGAGTTTTCTGCGGAACTGATTCCCCTCGTACCTGTCAAGCCTACTGGAAGGCATCCGAGCTATCTCTTGAACAATTTGATCGGCTTAGTCCTAATAGCTGTCGGATCGTACACTCTGGCCTGGATTGGCTGGTTAACATGGTATGACATAACCACATGGAGTAAAAGCCTCGCCCTGATTTTCCTTGGTTCCAGAACCGGCGAGGCCATCAGTCTGGGAATAGGCATGAAGGTAATCCACTATTTTCTGATAGGTCTAGTTCTCTTTCTTTTAGGTATATCCACTTTTTTCCGAAAAAGACGACGTAGGGTGTAAAAAACGGAGGAACCCGGCTCAAAACTAGGCAATTCTGTAAGTAGTCCTTAATGTGTAGGATTCTAAAGCGCTCTTTTGCTGTTTCGCAAATTCTTCCGTCAGCTGTAATGAGAGGAACTTTTATCTTGTCAGCGAGGAAAATGTACGACACATGATATAAGGTTAAGTCTAAGTCAGACGCTATACCTAACCCTTAAGATATTTGAGCCCAATCTAGTTCGTGAATGAGAAAATGCTGTCCCCCTTCATACCTTTTAGAGGGTACAAGCTTTTATACTAGTATTAACAATTCTTACTAGAAAGGGCATATAATAGGAGGATTGACGTTGGCTAAGGTGAAGGTTACGAGGAATTATCAAGTTACGATACCCGAGAATGTCCGTAAGAAATTGGGCATAGAGGAAGGAGACTACGTTTCAATCGAGACCTGGGGTAAGACGCTAGCCGTTATAAAGCGGGTTGTCCCCGTGGAGGATCTAGCTGGTGCTTGGGACGAAGAGATGGACAAGATGATGGAAGACGTGAGGAAATTATGGAAGACGTGGAAACTGTAAGGGCCATCTGCGTCGACGCAGATGTCATTATAGATTACCTCAGGGGTCGGGAACCGGGAAAGTCCGCATTTGCCAACTGGAGGAAGAAGGCCGAGGTTCTTATAACCAGCATTACCGCTTTTGAACTATTATTGGGGGCGAACCTTTCATCAAAACGTGAGGAAAGGATAATCGAAGTTGAAAGTTTGCTCAATCAACACGAAATCTTAGCTTTTGACCGTGACAGCGCAAACGAAGCCGCCAAGAAGGGGGCAGAATTGAGAGTAAAAGGCACCGTAGTAGAGATTCGAGACCTCCTCAACGCCTCTATATGCTTGTCAAGGAAAATTCCAATCTTAACAAAGAACAAGGCACATTACGAAAGAATCACAATGCTGAGAGTACTGACCCCATAACATCAAAGTCCATTACCGAATCCTAGAGGAATGAGAAAATGCTGTTTCCCTTAACCTTCTGGGACATCAGCCTCTGGCTAGCCGTCACCGCCATCATCCTCCTCGCCACATCCGAACTCATCTCACCCCACTACGGAAGAACAAGCCTCATCATCGAAAAAAGACGACTAAGACAAACAGCGCTAACAATCGGCACCCTATTCATGATCACCGTCCTCATACGAATCTACGAAATAATCTTGTAAAGCTATCCTTACGATTTTATGACTTACCAGAACTAACATTATTGCTTGTAAGACTGTGGCCATCACTATTAACCGTGTTACGTTCAGGAAAAGTTATAGCGATCGTTTGGAAAATAGGCAAATCTAATAAGAAGTAGAAAATAAAATAGGCAAATCTAAAAAGAAATAGAAAATTTAACAAAATTTACTAGAAGAAAACCCTATGAAAATCTTTCATACAACATATATAAGCATAATACAGAAATTAATTGTCGAGGAATAGGAGGAATAAAATGAAAAAATTAGGGCTAATGGCATTGCTAGCTGTCTTGACGTTGATCGTCACCCCTACGATAGTGAAAGCGGATCCATGGAGTGCAATAGATTCGGGCTACGCTATAACAACAAACCATTTCGGAGAGGAAATCGTACCCCCACCTGTCCCACCTCTAAGGGTAAAAGTTGGAGTATTGAAAGAAATCTTCGACAGCTTAGGCATCACTGAGGTGCGAGTTGATTTGAGAGACCCGGACGGCAATGTGGTAGATTCAGACACCGTTAGCGCGTTTTTAGACGGTACTTCCCCCCATGGGGCACCTGTTAAATATGCGTGGACCGGTCCTTTAGAACCAGCTACCTGGGTTGTAGGCGACTACAGTGTAAAGGCCTATTTCTTTGCAGGAGCCGGGAAGAATCTAGCCCACACTGAAGATTTAACGGCAATGCGGGCAACAACAGTCATGGTTGTACCGGAAGTACCGATCGGCACGCTGACAATCTTGCTCACCATGCTTGCGAGCTTAGCCATCTTCGCACGAAAAAGATTCTAAACCCTTTCCGCGGACTTTCCTTGAACAAATACCTGCGGGATGCTAGCGATTTCCTTGTCGTTTCTCTTCTACTCTTCATAAAAACAGAAGAACCTGCGGAAAAATTTATTGCGGTTCTGTCCCACTAAAACGTCGAGAAATCCTTCCAACAAGATATAACCTGCATCAACCTAAAAATAGGATGCAACAGTTCATCAATAAGCTTGTTCAACCATCCCTTAGTCACCATCATGGTCCAGCCAGCAGTTCTGTAATTTATTATGATTACCAATGTGGCTCATAACGCTAACCATACTAACGTAAGCACGGCATAGACACATATAGAAACATATAGCAATATCTTCTAGAAAAATCTTCTATTAAAAACCTTCACAACCAAAATATAATAGTTGCTAGAAAATAGTAAAACAAATAGGAGAAAAAACGTCTGTGAGTGATAAAAAATTGAAGAAGGGAATGCTAACTCTGCTGCTGATAGCGACTCTAACTTTGATGACAACGCCCTATGTTACAGCATCACCTGGAGATATATGGCCAACCGACTCCCTAGGGAATCCAAAAAATGAATTTGAGGTATCTGACGACGTCTATGTGACGGGCAGCGGCTTTTCAGCCAACACGGAAATAACGATCTACGTCATGGACCCGCATCTTGGCATCGCTGTAGCAGGCAGCTCTGTCGTCACCGGCATCGATGGCTCGATCCCAGTCACCTTAGTTTGGTCAGGTCCCCTCTACAAAATAACCTACATGGGAACCACCATATACCGATTAAGAGACTATGAATACGAAATCCGGGCTGACGATGGCGATGCATTCAACGTGTTCACTGTCACATACCCGGAAAGCCATCATAGCAACTCATCTCCTGAGCCTACACCTGAACCCAACCCTGGACCCGTGGTACCTGAACTCGGAACAATGGTCCTAATGATGGCCATGTTTGGGGCCCTCGCCACCGCCTACCTCGCCAGAAAACGCATCCACTAACTTTCGAAGGCGTAAAGGATATATCTTCTCAGGGTTTTCACGTAAAGAAAGTGAGAAGCACAGAGGTTAATACGCTCCTCGAACTCGAACCGTTTTAACCTCTACGTTTATTGCCTACGTTGCATCTACCCTGAACCATATCTGACGTAACCTTTGATGGAGGATAAGCCATGCGAAATAGCCTGCAAGAGTTATCGACTATGGACCAATTGATAATAGACATTGTGAAGAATAAAAATCCATCAACCGTGGAACAATTAATCAAACTCATTCAGCTGAGGCGCCCCCAAACCGACGAAGAAGAAATCGTGAAATGCATACTACATCTAGAAAGACAAGGAAAGCTCGTATTTAAGAAGGAATGTTCACCCTTCTCCTACACACTAACAAGTTACCTCGGTTCCCCTCAAGCCTACTGGTATTGGGTCATCATCGCCCTAGCCCTCACAACCACAACCCTCGTCTTCACCATCCCAGAAAACGCAATCCCCATCGTCTACGCCAGATACCTGCTCGGATCCATCTTCGTCCTATGTCTGCCCGGCTATGCCCTTATCAAAGCCCTCTTCCCCCAAAAGGAGCTAGATAACATTGAGCGCACCGCTCTGAGCATTGGAATGAGCCTAGCCCTGGTCCCTCTAACCGGCCTCGTCCTCAACTACACCCCATGGGGCATAAGAACCGCCCCCATCACCCTCAGCCTCCTCGCCCTAACTACAACCTTTGCCACAGCCGCCATCATACGAGAACACCAAGCCAAACTACGAGAGGATATCCAACAAGGAAAATGACATCAAAAACACTTATTTTCATCACCTCACAGAGATCATCGAATACGTAGACATGAAGAGGGACAACGCACGTTCGCGGTTGGACACCTAGCTTTAGGGTACTTATCCGGTAAAACTGCGTCCAAAATTTTCAACGTGAGCGTAAACATTCCCCTACTATTCGTAGTTTCTGTTATCCCTGACATTGATCTGTCGATCCCCGGCCTAGAACATCGAGGACCCACCCACTCCCTCATCTTCTTCTTTCTCTTCTTACCCGCCTCTGTGCTCCACGGGAAAAGGGCTGTGCCCTATTTCATCGCTCTAGCTCAGCACTCCCTCATAGGCGACTACCTCACAGGCGGAGGTATACAACTCCTCTGGCCCTTGACCCTCCACTGGTATGGCGTAGGAATCAGGATATTGAGCCTATTCAACATTCTCATAGAATGGACCTTTTTCCTCACATCCCTCACAATCATGCTCAACACCAAAGACGCATGGTTCCTGTTTCAACATCACCCGTCAAACCTGCTCCTATCCATACCAGTCCTCACGGTTCTACTACCCCCATTCTTCAGCTTCCCCCTATACGTCCCTTTAGGACTCATAATCCCTCACCTCACTTATCTAACGCTCTTCACCACCTCAATCCTCATCCATCTTTCATCCAGCTTACAGGAGATTGAATTGAAGAAACACCCACTAAGCATTAACATGCTATAATGGCACTTTACAGAACTCGGCGAGGCGGCTCCCCGATTTCAGTTGTGAAGAGGACGTCAACGAGACGCCTTGGGGGCAGTCAATAAGGGCTGGCTCACAGAAACATCTGTGATGAAAGTATATAACCCACTTCACGATTCATAATTATGAGGATTAGATACGTCTCAAGTAAGCCTCGAGGACGTATACAGCGAAGTGAAGAGGGTTAACGTGAGGCTTGAATCCATAGAGAAGGCGCTAGAAGCTCTGATGGATATGGTATTACCTGAGGAGGAGATAAGCGAGGAGGAGTGGAAAGAAATCAAGGAGGTAGAGGTAGAGATCGAAAGGGGAAAATGCTTGCCTCTCGAAGATGTGAGGAGGAAATACGGGCAGAGGAGTGGCGGAAATAGCGGGAATATCTTACTGTGATTTTCGTGAAGAACTCCGAAAACGAGGGTTACTATCTAAAAGAAAGATTGGTTTAACCTAAAAACAAAACATTTTACCGAAAAATCCGGGTAACGCGTATCGAAGCCTATGGAAACACCAAGCTTCAGCCCTTCAACCACCTCTTCATCCTCACTGTCTTAAATCCAGCTTAAATACAACCTGGCACGCTAGCGAAACTATCATTAAATTTTTCGGGTGCTACACTTGGAGACCAACAACATAGCCAAAGGAACCCTACAGATAACATCGATCAACGCCATTGAATACCTGATCATGGGGCTCTTCTACATCGTCGTCACAAAAACAAACGCCCTAACTCCAACAGACCTGGGGGTCCTCTCCATCCTATCCTTTCTCACCTCCACCTTCTCCCTCTTCACCCTGTTTGCCCTGCCTACCGCCCTGACAAGGTTTGCCTCCGAAAGTTTAGGAAAAGATGAGTTAAAAGAAGCCGCTGCGATCCAAAAAACAGCGACAAGAGTCATTCTAATACTATCCATATTGGGCTTCACGATTACAGCCTTCAGCTCAGAAACAATATCACAGTATTTTTGGAGCACCCCCACCTACGCGCCCCTCATAATTCTGATGGCTATTCATGCACTCCTCTTCAACCTAACCACCCTTTACAAATCTAGCCTACAAGCCCTCTGCCTCTTCGGAAAAATGGCCGCAGTGACCCTCATATACATCGTTTGCGGTCGAACCATAGCGGCCGCATTGGCCCTGCTCCACTTCAGCATTCTGGGCATATTAACCGGATACGTAGCTGGATCTCTCATTGCAGTAACCGCCGCCATAGTCTACACCCGCGGTAAACTTCCTAACTCAACCAACAGTGCACCCATAAAGCCCCTGCTCCACTTCAGCTTTCCTCTTTTCCTAAGCTCCCTAACTTTACTCATCCTAGACTGGGCAGACATCGTGGTTCTAGCCGCCCTGACCTCTAACTACGCTTTGGTAGGGATCTACCGCATCGTAGTCAGCAGCATACGCATACTCTCCGTAATCTATCTCCCAATCACTGTTACCATATTACCAGTGCTCTCAGCCCGATATAGCCTCGAAAATCCCAAAGGTACAGGCAAAATCTTGAGAACCGCAAGCCGATACCTATTCTACGTTATGGTTCCGAGCTGTCTAGGATTGGCCATCATAGCCCCCACCGCCCTAACCTTCTTCTACGGCCCAGATTACACATCGGGTGCCACCCCACTCGCCATACTATCCATCTCCGTAATCG
>Ga0315314_1000329_pt1 | contig 58392 bp, 59 predicted proteins | sample TDP9_MG_FD_203631 | JGI IMG/M metagenome (GOLD analysis project Ga0315314, IMG submission 203631) | Freshwater sediment microbial communities from Lake Towuti, South Sulawesi, Indonesia - TDP9 | ecosystem: Environmental > Aquatic > Freshwater > Lake > Sediment | place: Indonesia: South Sulawesi... | reverse complement strand
AGAGTTTCAGCCGCATGAACATCTTGTGGTAGCGCCTTATCCGGCGAAGTACATTTCTCAATGGCAGTTGAAAGACGGCACTTCTGTTCTTCTTCGTCCAATAAAGCCAGAAGACGAAACCCTTCTCGATGAACTGTTCAAGTCGCTTTCGGAAGAAACGATGCGGCTCAGGTTTTTCCAAGTAATCAAAGACGTGACTCACGAAACCCTGACACGTTATTGCAATCTGGACTACGACCGCGAAGTCGCTATAGTCGCCGAGAGGCAGAAAGACAAGAAGAGAATCATCGGCGCTGGACGCGTCATTCTGGAACCCGGCGGTAAAAGCGGCGAATTCGCAGTGTTGGTGGGTGACGAGTGGCAGGGGCTTGGACTGGGGTCGAAACTGATCGACTATATCGTTCAAATCGGCAAGGACGCAGGCTTAGAGACGATATACGGCTTCGTGATTTCTGACAACTCTCAGATGATTAACCTGTGCACGAAAAAAGGCTTCAAGATGGAACCGTTCGACGAAGAAGCCGTCAAAGCAACACTAAATTTGGCATAAAGAAAAATCGCGCCACGAAATACGTTCAATTGATACTAGTTTAGCGTTCGCTACTTTCTATGCATCTAAGAAAACGAGTCTTAATATTTGTGCGGTTAAGGAAGCGTGTGGAGTGGGTCTTATTCTTTGATGGTTAATCCTTCGTTTACCTCTATAGTCACGAACGCATCTTTCAGTTCTTGCAGGCGATTTTGAAGGATTCCTTGGATTTTTTTTCTGAGTTTTTCGTCTTTTGTAGGTGCTAGGTTTCCTATCGTTTCTGCAAGTTTGTTATCGCCTAGGGTTATTTCTATCCAGTTTTGAAAGTCTTTTCTTTCCAGATGAAATTGCAGGCATTCTAGTTTTGCGGTGCTTATCTTGTTTAGGAACTCAGGAAGGCTCTTGGCGCTTTCTCCGGTCGGTTTTCCAACGTTCTCATAGAAGTAGAAGGCTTCTTCGTTTTTTAGGTCTCTCAGAATCTTGACTGCTCGTTGATCCACTTCTAGGTCTTGGTTTCCTTTAACGCTTTTTTTCTTCTTGATTTTTGGAGACATGATGGATCGCAAGAACTGAGATGTTGAGGATTAAGTTAATCTTTATGAATACAAAATCCAGACTTGGAATCCTCAATTACACGAAAAAGGCAGAGTATGCATTATTGAATGACTAGAAAAAGGCTCTGTGTTGGCTAGTTTTAGAAGTATTTGCGTTTCTTTTTTTCGTGAGTCTTCTTGCTTTCGCCTAGTGTTTCCGGTTCTGTCATCATCGGTTCTTCAGGCGCAGTTATCGCAAAGGTTTCCTCTTCCGAGTATTCTGCTATCGGTTCGGCAGTTTCAGGTGTTGTTTGAGTTGCTTGTGGAGCCTCAAATGGACTTGGTTCGACTGGTTCATGTTTTTGGGCGTCTGGTTCTCGTGACACTTCGCCTAATTTTTTCTCCAACTCGCATATTTTGGATTCCAGTTGGGAAATGGAGTCTTGCGTCGTTTTGTTGGTGTTCTTGAGTTCTTCTATTGCGATTTTTTCTTCGAGAACCTTAGTTCTTTCTTCTAGGCTCATTTGTCGGTCTTTCAGAGAACGCGATTCCTCTTCTAGCTGTGATTTTCGGTTTTGAAGTTCTTCAAGCTGATTGGATGTACTCAATTTTCTCATCTAACCGTCATGTTGTAACCGCACACATAACAGATTTATGAAAACAGCATCTGTATTCAGAATATCCTCCTGCCTAAACCGAAGAATCAAAGCTTTTATCTAAACAAATAGTATGGCGCCGGGAATGGGATTCGAACCCATGCGAACCACGAGGGTTCACAGGCTCTCAAGGCCTGCGCATTATCCACTCTGCCATCCCGGCGTTGATGCTTGCATCTCTTATTCTCGGACGTATGGGTTTAAATCTTTACTCATAAAACCGCTGGAAAGACGCAATCATCTGTCATAATAGTTGCGAAAAAACTGTTAAATTCACTGGTTGTATAATATTATTGTGTTGGGGAGGATTAACGTGGGAGGCTTGAAGAGTTTCTTCGTGATAACCGTGCTTTTTGTGGCTTTGTTCGCGGGAAGTATCGTTTCAGATTACGGGAAGCCTTTATCGAACGTCTCTACCTTGCCTAGCACGATGGTTTTTACTTCGCCCTCCAAGGTCTTTGGTTTAACTGGCCAAACAGTAAACATCAAAGCGAACATTGCAGGGGTTACGGATCTTTTTTCGTTTCAGCTCGGCTTGCTATTCGATTCTGGTGTTGTCGAGTGTTTGGATGTTGAAGAGGGAGGTTTTCTAAGCAATAACGGTGCTGATGAGGTAATTTCTCTTCCAAGTATCGACAACTCTAAGGGCATGGTGTTTTTTGGTTGCTATTTACTAAACTCGACCAAAGCAAAAGACGGAAACGGAATATTGGTAAACCTCACCTTCAGCATGAAAGAGACCGGATACTCGGACATACACATTTATGGTTTAATAGCACAGGACGCTTCTGCAAATCAGATTCCATGCAAGATAATCGATGTTTACACGCCGATTCGCGAGTGGAGTGAATGGAGCATCAGTATAGTTGGAAATGCACAAGGCCAAGAACCTGCTGGAGCCGGCGGCTATTCTGCACACAACCTGACAAAACTGCTGTACCTAGAGCTTCGGCTGCTCAGCTTTAACGTTACTGGTTTTCTAATTGATGGTGACACGTTTGCTTTCTGTAATGTTTCCATTCCGAGGTGTTTGATGTGGGCGGACAATTTGTACGGGATTTGGTATCTTTTTCTTAATAACGTCCTTCATGACATTACAACGTTGTCTGAAAACGCAACACATACATCGCTGTATTTTGAATTTGCCTATAACGAGTCAAACCCGACTACTAACGTGAAAATAGGCGTAGCATGGTACATAGGATATTCCATTCCAAAGGCAGAATTATCTGTTTCGATGAGCAATTGGTGGTTTGTCCACGGGACTCCGGTCACTATCAAAGCAAGATTCACCGTTGATGATGTGGGTGTTTCTGGTGGAACGGTTCTGTTCAAAGTCACTTACCCCAACATGAGCGTATGGCTGAATGCATATAATTACACGGAACCCAATGGAAACACAACCTTCACGTTCTTCATAAACCCCGACATGCCCTTTGGCAATTATACCGTTCACGTTTTGGCGGGAAAACTCGGGTTGCCAGGTGCTTGCGCTGTCAAGTTTTTCTGGGTTTGGCGTGCGCCGTTGATTGAGCCTTATCCGTGGCAGTATTCAAAGTATCGCTACCACATGTACGATATCAATGGCAGTCTGTATGAGTATGGCTGGTGGAACATCACTTACATGGGTTACGTGGCGCCCAATCTAGTGAATTGCAGCTTCAATCTTTTCATCATTTCTAGATTTACGAATTTCAGCCAGACCGATTGGGCTTGCATCAACACTACAACACGCTGGGTGCCAGAAGGAACTACGATGGTAAACAGCTTCTATGAGCTATGGGTACAAACCAACGTCACAATAGGCTCAGAAATCGCAATCGCAACCACCACGGCCACGGTCATGAAGAGCGACGCTGCCTTGCTTAGGATGACCGACGGCACTTTGGGATTCGTTGACTGCTGGATTGTGAAATACCCCATATCATCCACAATTAACACTTTGTGGTTCGACAAGAAAACTGGACTCCGCGTTTACGCAGAAATCATCATGATGACCAAGAGCGGCAACTTCACAGCTTATCTCGAACTAGCTGACACGAACATACCGATTGCCTACGACTTCGGAGACATCAATAACGATGGCGTAGTCAACAGCACAGACGCTACACTGATGCAGAGTGCTTGGCAAGCTAGAGTAGGCGACGTGAACTACGACTCAGATATCGACTTTAACAAAGACAGCATCATAAACATAAAAGACGCAACGTTAATCGGCCTCAACTGGTAACGCCAACATTAAATTTTAATCTTACTGTCGAACATAGTGAATGATGCGCAGGTTCATAGTTCATGAGGTGAAGGAGCGAAGAAAGAATGAGTAGAAAAACTGTTTTCGTGGTTCTGCACACGCTTTTATTGTTAGGTTTGTCGACTTTTGTGTTTAGCATTTTTCCGGTACAAGCGGGAACGAGTGTTATTGTCATCACGCCTGATGGGAATGTTTCGCCCGAGGGCGCTGGACTAAACAAGACTAGCCCGAATGTTTACACTTTGGTGGACAACATTCTTAACACGACTATACTGGTGCAGCGAAGCAACATAACGCTCGATGGAGACGGCTACGCGCTTCATGGTCCCGGCTGGTCAGAGACTGGAATGTTGAAGGTTTACGGAATTAGTATAACGCCGCCCTCGTATGCCATGGACGCTGCGGGAAACATCACGATAAAAAACATCAGAGTTGAAAACTACAATTATGGTATCTTCTTCAATAGAACCAGACTAAACGTTCTTACCGAGAGCAGCCTCGCGAATAATCAGTACGGCTTTTGGGCGACCGACTCGTACAACAACGTCTTTTTCGGGAATACCTTCTCATACAACGACCGTGGCATGTGGTTCTATTTGGGCGCGCACAACAACGTTTCCAGAAATACTTTCGTGGAGAACACGGACCGCGGCGTTGCCTTCACAGAGTCTTTGAACAACAGCGTTTTCTGGAACAACATAACAAATGTAAACCGCAGGGGAGGCATCTTTTTCCAGTACTTTTCAAAATTCAACACGATCTTCGGAAACAACTTGACGGACGCTGAGGTTGAGTTTATTCAATCATCGTATAACAACTTCACAAGGAACAATCTTATCCGCGGCTGGTTTCTCGATTGGGACTCGCATAAGCTTACGGTGGAGGATAATTTTGAGAATGGCAAGCCTATCGTTTATCTGGAAGGCGTCTCGGATTACGTGTTCACGGGAGAGGCGGGTCAGGTAACGATAGTCGATAGCAACCGTGTGCGCGTGGAAAACCTGAGCATTTCCGACACTGGGTACGGTATAGTGTTGTGGGGTTCGAACAATACTGTAATTGCCCGAAACAACATCACTTCAACGAACTCTGGCATTTATATCAACTCAATCCATGGAGCGTACAACAACACTGTAATCGACAACCGCGTCTCTTCAAGCGCCTTTAGGGGGATTTCGGCTGGTGTTGCCCATGGCGCAGTCATTGCTAACAACACCGTAACAAACAGCCGCTACGGCATCGCGGTCGTTGGATGGGTGATGTTTGATGGGAAAACGCCTCTAAAGACAACCGTGATTGAGAACAACGTTACTAAGAACCAACATGGCATCTCAGTAAACACCATCAACTGCGACATCATAGGAAACAATGTAAAATCGAACAACAGCACTGGCATATCTATAGGTGACTCTGCAAAAATCAGGGTATACCACAACAACCTCATAAACAACACTGTGCAGGCAATCGTGCAGAGTCCGAGAGACGTTCACGTTTGGGATAATGGCTACCCTTCGGGCGGCAATTACTGGAGCAACTACGCAGGCATGGACGCAGATTATGATGGCATCGGGGACGCATACTATTACATTAACACAACATACCCACAAGGAACACAAGTCGACAGGTATCCACTGATGGCGCCCCTCAACGTATTCAACGCCGGCACCTGGAACAACAAAACCTACGAAGTCGAAGTTGTAAGCAACTCAAACGTAACAAACTTCAACTTCAACCCTGACAATCGCACGCTGAATTTTGATGTTGAGGGCGCTCAGGGAACCTTGGGCTTCAGCAGAGTAGCAATACCGACTGGACTAATGTGGTGCGACAACCTTGACCAGTGGGCAATAACAGTTGGCGGCATACTGACAACACCACTCACAAAAACGGAGCAGGGCAACTACACATACATCTACTTCGTTTACGGTCACAGCGCAAAGAAAGTGGAAATAGAAAGCACTCATGCTGTCCCTGAGTTTCAAGGATTAATCATAGCCGCTATACTAATAATTCTCACGATGCTTGTGGCGATGATTCGAAAAAAACAAACACGAAACAAACCACAAGAAAAATAACAGGTTCACTCTACGCATTTGAACCATACACAAGACAACATCTGAAAAGACATCATGCCAGGCTCCATTGTTCTATGCAGAAACGATACATAGACCTAGGGAGGGCGTGTGTGTTCCCTCACAGAACCTAAAACGTAACAAGAAAGGTCTAATCATATTTGGATCATATAGTGAACGAGGTCTAGAGGAGCGTCGAGAAGCCACTCTCACGGAACGCTTTCGAATCAGCAGGGCACTAGAACTTTTTCTTAGAGATAAACGCGATTAAAAACGCCGCAACCAGACATGCAACAACCGAGATGATTATGGTCTCATTTTCCGCCAACCCGACGTAATCGCTAGCCCAGAAGGTTACGAAAAAGAAAACCAACCCAATCGCCGAAAGCAAACTCTTCCACACAAACGCCCCAAAAAACAAAGACGCAACCAAACCACCCACCACCAAAAATGTCCGATTCTCCACGCCTTGAATCCCAAGATACGTCCCAGCCACAACAATCATAACAAACAAAACAATAGCCAACGCAACAGTTGCCGCAACCTTCGCGTAGAAACCAGTTTCCTGCTTCACGGTCAATAACCCAATCAACATAATCACGACTGTCTGCATTTAAAATTTTTGCATTCTCAAAACGGATTTTTCAGGGCAGGGCACGAATCAGTTAATCTTAAATCGGGCTTCGCAGCGTCTCTATAGACATTGAATGAGGTTTAGCTGGCGCATGTATGAAAACACTCGTAGATCATTCGCCAACACTGCCTGCCAGAGTTGCAACATGTAGCCACCAGCCTTTTTCCCACAACAAAAACCCACCGAAACCACCGCCACTCTTTCATGTCCACCGTCCATCTCAGAATTCTCAACCACAAGTAGCAGGTCATGCCTGATGGTGACTCGAGACAGATTTTTCAAAACCCTCAAACAATCACTCGTAGCGTACGCATTCAACATATGCGGCGTGTTCACGGGGACCGTCGTTGCCTTCTATCTGGGGCTTTTTCTCAAGACAGATTATCCGTGGGTAATTGCGGTTTATCCTGGAATAGTAAGTGCAAGAGGCGTAATCGGCGGCTTACTCAGCGGTCGCATAAGTACAGCCCTGCACCTCGGAACCGTCAAACCGCAGATTTTCAACAACACCAAAAGCTTCTACACGCTCTTCAAAGCCGTAGTAGTGTTGACCTTGGAAACGAGCGTTGCCATGAGCCTCGTCGCGTTTGTGTTCGGTTCCCTTCTGTGGAGAATAAATTTCGTGGATCTTTTTGCTATTTTGGGCGTAATCATGGCAACGATGACTTTGGCGTTGATTGTTGTTTCGCCCTTGACGATGAGCGTTGCCTTCATGTCTTTCAAGCATGGTTTGGACCCTGACATCATTCTGTACCCTGTGGAGTCAACAGTTTCAGACGTGATGATCACGCTTTGCTATATTTTCATCCTGAACCTTTTCTTCTCCCAAAGCACTTTCGGAACAATCACCATCGCCTTACTGTGTTTGATTTTGACTCTCTTTGCTCTTTATCTGTTCAGCAGGAACAAGAGGGAAAGGGAATTCGCCAAAACTTTGAGGGAGTCTTTCTTAGCGTTGATTTTTGTCGCCATCATCGTGAACATCACAGGCTCGGTTTTGGGCAAAATTAGCGAAAAAATAGGCGCCAGACGAGAAGTTTACACGGTATACCCCGCCCTGATTGACACAATAGGCGATGTTGGTGCAGTGATTGGTTCCACAGCGACCACAAAACTTGCGCTCGGCACTCTAAAGCCTTCCATGTCAGCCATAGGCAATCACTCGGACGAAATCACAGGAGCTTGGACGGCGTCAATCATCATGTTCATCATCTACTCGTTCCTGTCACTTACAATACAAGGAATGCTTTCACCCTTCATCTTTCTCAGGTTCACTCTGCTCCTGTTAACAGCCAATATCCTCGCAGCGTCTTCCATAATTTTCATATCTTGGGCAGTGAGCATCATCACCTTCCACAGGGGATTAGACCCAGACAACTTGGTTATCCCAATAGAAAGTTCCTTCGCAGACAGTATGACTACAGTGTCGCTGTTTATCGCCTTAATTCTAATCGGTTAACAACATGAAGAGGAAAACCAAAATGAAGAAACCTCAAAAAACGTTAAAACTCGCCTCGACACAATAGTAAAATCGCAGAAGCCAAAGACATCAAATTTGGAGAGATTTTGACCAAATGCATACCCTCGAAAAAATCGAATACAAACCAAGATCGGTCCGCGAAATTTTGGTCGAAATGAAGAATCTGTCGGAATTTATGATCGACCTTGCCTATTCTGCAGCGTTATTTAATGATAGGGGACTTGCAGAAGAAGTGGGAGATTTGGAAAGACGCGTGGATACGCTTAGCTATCTTTTGGACATGCAGGCAATGGTAGCAGTGAGAAACCCTAAGGATGCTGAATCACTCGTGGGAGTGGCCGTAGTATCATCAGCGACAGACAAAATTTCCGACGCAGCCGCAGACATAGCAGCGATAGTAACACATGACATTTGTGTTCACCCGATTGTGCGTGAGGCTTTCGAGAAAGTCGAAGAACGGTTGGGCTGCATGAAAGTTGAAGCCGCATCAGTTCTAGTTAACAAAAGACTTGATGAGCTTGGGTTGGAAGCAAGAATTGGAGTCGACATAATCGCGATTCGAAGAGAAGAGGAATGGATCATTGACCCCAAACCTGAGGAGACGCTTAGGGAGTGCGACTCGCTTATCGTGCGAGGGGCGCCGGGTGGAATGGCTAAGCTTAAGAAACTTGCGGATGGCTCGCTCAGAGAGATGGAGGTCTAAGCTTGGCGAAGACCCAGCCCTTTAAAGAAATCGTCAATAGACTGGTTGAGCTTAAGGATACCTCAGAACTTATGATGGACCTTGCGTATTCGTCTCTTCTTCTTAACAGTCGAGAATTGGCGGACGAAGTGATGGCTCTTGAAGAGCACATGGATAATTCTCACACGGAGTTCGAGCTGTTGGTCTTGGAGACCATTCCCTGCGCTGAAGAGTCCAGAGATTACTTGGGGCTGATTCGTTTAGGCGTGGTAACCGAAAAAATAGCTGACGCTGCGGCTCAAATTGCTGCAGTTGTTCTTAGAGGCTTGGAACCGCATCCCGTTTTGAAGCTTGTGATAGAAGAAGCCGCGGAAACTGTGAGTCATGTGAAAGTATCTGCGAAGTCAATGCTAGTTGGCAAAACTCTGCGTGAGACACAGATTCACGAAAAAACAGGAATGTGGGTTCTAGTCGTCAAGAGAGGAAAGGAATGGATACGGCCAAAACCCGACTTGATAATCGCGGCGGGCGACATGCTGATCGCTTCAGGCTATGCGGAGGGCGAAGAGGACCTGCAGAGAATAGCGTCTGCGTGACTTAGCCTCCCACGTGCCATTTGAGCGAGAAATTTTTCGTCGAACTTAAATATTCACCCCAACAACACTCTCTAACGCAATGCACGCCAACAAAAAACCTAAACTTACCGCCAAGATCTGGCTCGAAATAAACGGTCAACCCGTACTCGGCAAAGGCGGAGCCGACATACTTCAAACCATAAAACAACAAAAAAACCTAGCAAAAACCGCCCACACCCTTGACATGTCCTACAAATACGTCTGGGCTTACTTGAAGAAAATGGAAAAAACTCTTCGACACCCTATAGTGATTACGCGTAAGGGCGGAAAAAAAGGCGGCGGCGAAACCGCGCTGACCCCGCTAGGAGAAGACTTGCTGAGAGAATTCAAACGAGTAGAAAACTATGTTGGCGGGCTGCTCGCAGACGAACAATACTGGATGGCAGCAGGATTGAAAATCAGCGCAAGAAACCAGATAAAAGGCACGGTTAAGAACGTGGAAAAAGGCGACGTAATCGCAAAAGTCAAGATAGAGATCCAAACACCCAGCACAATCACGGCACTCATTTCATGCGAAGCTGTCGAAGACTTGAACATCAAATCCGGCGACAAAGTAATGGCTGTAATAAAAGCCACCGAAGTCATGGTAGCCAAAGAAAAATAGACGCAGAAAAAAAGCCTTTTTCACGTCGAAGGTCCACAATTTACCCACTCGGGAATCTTCACTGTGGAAATAGAGTCGCCACGAGGCAAGTAAGGCTTGATGTCAATCACGGGCGAACCCTCAAGCGCATCGAGCCCTTTCACAACTAAAACGCAACCCTCAAGCTGCACAAGTTCAACCACGCACAAACCAACCGGATTCGGACGGCTTGGGCTTCTGGAAGCAAAAACTCCAACCTCTGATTTAGCGCCATGACGTTTTGGAATCACACGCAAGACACGTCGCTCTTTTGATTTGTCTCGCATGTGAAACCAATAAAGAACAATCAGGTGCGAGAATTCATTTAATCGAAAGAGTCCGTCGCAGTATTTTGGAAGAATCTTCATCTGCGCTAAACCCTTAGCCTCATCCACACTTTCAACCACACCAATTGGCACAACATTAAACGCCTTACCAACCATCCGCAAACAACCCCTCTACAAACTAGGCAACTACATACCGAAAAAAGACACAGTTAACCTTTTTAAGGCTTAACATACCTTCAACACCCAACAACGACGAGCGTGCAGAAACAATGAACCTCATCATCTTCGGACCACCAGGCTCTGGAAAAGGCACATACGCCACACGACTCCAAACCCAACTCGGCATACCCGCAATTGCCACGGGCGACATTTTCCGAGAAGCGATAAAACAAGACACCCCTTTGGGTAGAAGAGTCGAAAAATACCTGAGAAGCGGCCAACTGGTCCCAGACGATATTGTGATTGAGGTTTTGAAGGAAAGAATCAACCGAAAAGACTGCGAAAAAGGCTTCATCCTCGACGGCTTCCCAAGAACAATCGAACAAGCCAAAGCCCTCGGCAGAATCGCGAAAATAGACGCCATCATAAACCTTCAAGTGCCCGACCACATAATCATCGCAAGACTTTCGAGCAGAAGAATATGCAGAAACTGCGGCGCAATCTACAACATTCTGACGTTGAAGCCTAAAAAAGAAGGAATCTGCGACAAATGCGGCGGCGAGCTGTACCAACGCGATGACGACAAAGAAGACGTGATTAAAGAAAGAATAAAAGTTTACGAAAAACAAACACAACCCATACTCGAATACTACCGAAACAAGGTGCCCTTCGTAAACTTCGAATGCGAAAGCCTAAACATACCACCAGAAAAAGCAGTCGCAGAAATACTTGAAGGATTAAGAAAAATAGGAATCCACAAAAAATAACCCTGCAACGGTTTCTTCAACAAGCAAGCCTAACGGTTATCGACCAAACAATAATCGCACTTTTCAGTCTGCAGCGAAGAATCCATCCTTTTGCAGAACTGGCACATCAAACCCTTTCGCCGAATCAACATGCAAGCATCGCAAAACTTTTCGAGAATTTCTGTTCTGCCCGTCTTTCCATTCACTAACAGCGTTACTATTTCGGTGATGATTGGTTTTACCTCTTCTACTTCGTCAATCTTCAGTATGTAGCCTCTCGAGCCCGTCGTGTACTTGCTCACCGCAGACTGCGACAAACCCAAAAGATCAGCCACATCTTGCTGCCTCATACCATACGACTCCACAAGCTGTATAGCAATCGAGGCCTTAATCGCCGGAACCACAGATTTCGACGCAACCTCGCAAGGGGGAAACAACTGGTCTTTTCACCCCTGATAAATTGTGGGGAAACATATATAAGAATGACGTATGTCATAAATATAATGACGTATGTCATAAAGGTTGAGGAAGACAAAACGCGCAAAACTCTCCCTCCTCCTTTCACCGATCCCATGGGGATGTCTCCAATGAATCCTTTTGCATACGTCGCGAGGTCATGAACATGGAGACACAGAGAAGAAAGAAACAGAAGGCAGTTGAGAAAACACGTTTAGCATTGGCGCTTGATAGGTTGGACGAAAAATGTAGGAATTGTCGTCCACTAACGCCTCTGGATTGTGTTGAAAGCTGTGACGTGTGGAGGTTTAAGCATGAACTTCGACGTCTTAACGGAATAATAACTCAAAAAGATTTTCAGAACACGCTTTTGAACACTTTGAAGAATTCGAGGCGTCTGGAAATTCTGATGATGCTTTCGAAAAGCAACTTTTCTGTCTCTCAGCTTCAGAAGGAATTGAAGAAATGTGGCTATGTTCACAGCCAAAAAACAATAACAAACGAGTACATTCACCCTCTTACTGCAGCAGGACTGGTCACATCTAACTCAGCCTGCTACAGAGCGACAACTTTTGGTCAAGAGATTGGCCAATTATTCGCAGGCGTTCCTCAAATCGGGGACGTTTTGTCGCCTCATTCGGAATGTCACGAAGAAAAAATCGTAAAAACGCTCTTTGGGAGCCCGAAAACTTTTGAGGAGCTGAAATCCCTCATCCAAACTAAAAGCTTGCCAAGAGCCTTGGAACGCCTTCAAAAGGCAAATCTCATCACGAAAGAAGACGAAAACAATTACATCTTCTACTTCAGATCAAAGAGAAACCCTGGCATGGAGAGGCTTTCGTCTACAGAAAAGCGTGTTCACGAAAACATTCCAGACGAGGGCATCACAGCCGAAAAACTCGCGGAAAAAACAAACATCTCATTGCGAAGAACCTACAAATACCTGAGAAAACTGAGAGGCAAGAAACTTGCCTTTAAACGCAAACAACCAAAAACCTACGCTTTGACTTCAGAGGGAACGCGATTCGCCGAAACCCTCGAAAAAACGTATGCAGTGCTCGCAGATTTCGCCCAAGTTTCAGCGGAAATCACAAAAAGCATGGAAATCTTCAAACCCTTTCCAACGCCAGACACTGACAGAGACGTTTGCGAGAAGCCCGTGCAGGTTTTAGTAAAGTCGGACAGTTCGCATAAGGTTTATTAATTTTAGCTGGAGAAGTAGGCACGAGGAATGCTTTGTGCTTACGAAAGATGAGACGGTGAAGTTTTTTGAGAAGCAGGTTTTCTTAGAGAATAAAATAGTAAAGTCGATCAACAAAGCGCTGTTGAAGATTAGGAATCCCGTCGTTAGAGGAGTGCTGAAGGGAATTTCTTTAGACTCTGTTAAGCATGGGGAAATGTACAAGGCGGCAATTGAGCTTTTGTCGACCGTTCCGCCGGCACTTACACAGAAGGAATTTGACGAATTGTTAAAGTTTGTTAAGAAGCACATTGCTGAGGAAGAGAGGGCTATTTTGAGTATGGAGGAGGTTATGAGTCACGTTGAGGACGAAAAAGTAAAACTGCTCATCGAAGCCATTTTCTCCGACGAACAGCGTCACCACAAACTATTAAACACTGTTATGGAAATGCTTGTTCAAAGAGAAACGATTACTGAGGAAGATTGGTGGGACATTCTGTGGAAGAATGCTCCCTTCCATGGCGCCCCAGGAGGATAAAAGAAAAGCGATTCAAAACAAATGATGGAGGTTGATGAAGAATGCCAGATGTTAAGGTTGACTGGAAAAAATGCAACGGTGACGGTGTGTGCGTTGAAGTGTGCCCAGTGAGTGTCTTTGAGCTTCAGGACCTGCCTGAATACACTGATTCGAAGAAGTCGGTGCCCGTACGAAAACAGGACTGCATTCTTTGCATGGCGTGCGTGGCTTCCTGTCCTACGCAGGCTATAGAAGTTACAGAGTAAAAGACCTTCAGTTTTCTCCGTGCATATCCTCGCGCAGTGGAGAGACCTTTCAATTAGGCTCAGATAGGCTATGCACATGGCTCTGAGAGAGAACACACACGCTCTCCCTAGGTCTAGTATCGTTTCTGCATAGCACTATGTAGGCTCTTGTTCTCAGTTATTTGAGAAATAAGGGCTGACAGAGTTAGTTTATTCTTTTTTTAGGTTTGGTTAATCTGTTTTTCCAGTTCTGATAGCGCCGTCGTCCATGCTTCGTCGAACCATTGTCTTGCTTCTTCCCATTCTGCTGTGGCTCTCCACCCAGTGTGCAATAAGTGAATCTCAGTTCCTCCTTGGACGGGGACAAAGAACACTGCCACATTAGTCAGCGGTCTAGCTTGGTTCATGAAGTGTTTGAACTGTTTTGGTCCTTTCCACTCGAAACAGAGAAACTTGTTCGGTGCGATGGCTAGTATTTTGCAGCCGACTGTGCTGTCGTTTTCTTTATCAGTGGGGTTCCAGAAAAGCTCGTATTTTCCGCCTACTTTTGGCTCTACGTCAGCCTTCGTTGTTAGCCATTTTTCTAGATGCTCGTTCACTGTGAAGAATTCAAACGCTTTTTCTGGGTTGCATTTGAGGATTGTTTTTTGATAGATGATTTTGTCCACGTCTATGCCTTCTTGGATGCTATTTTGGCTCCAACTTCAAAAGCCTTCGTCATTCTTTTCTCGTCTTTTTTCACGCCACCTAGTTTGTTGTCGTCATGCTGGTACAGAATCGTTTCTATCAGTTTTGTGTTTGTCCAGTTGAAGAATCCCTTGATGGTGTTCAGAATTGTGTCAAACTCCTGCTCCGTGCCACCGACCGCCACGAAAACACCCTTTTTCGGCTTTTTAATTCTCCTTACGAAATCGAATGTGCCGTCAGCTTGTGTCACGTACGGCATCAGGCAGTTGCAGCGGTCTGTCATAAGCTTGACCTGTGCGCTGACTGTGTCAAAGTACACGGGAGAACCCAGCACTATAACGTCGCAAGATTCAAGGGCGTCGTAAATCACTTTCATGTCATCATCAAACAAACAATGCTTCGGGTCAGGGTCCACGCCGCAACTTTGGCAAGGTTTGATGTGCAAATCATTAAGATAGATTTTGCTAGTTTCTACTCCTTCGCTACTAGCCCCGTTCAACACTTGGGACACCAGCAGGTCAACGTTTCCGTTTTTCTTTGGGCTACCGACTATGCCACATATCCTCATGACCGATACCTTGAACAGAAGTGATGCTCAATTCGACTTATGCTTTCCGCAGTGTTCCTTAAATTATGAGGGGTGAAGCGAAAAAAGACATTAACCCGATTGGAATGGTGTTAAGCTTAGGCGTTGATAGATAATGATTACAGTTGGGAAGGCATCCAGAAAAAGTATCCAAGCGTTAAGCAGAAAACTTCTCCGCTTGTTGGAAGACCCGCAGAGCCAAATCTACCGAGAAAACGTGACCAAATTCGGCATTCCAGATGAATACGTCAAAAAAGCCTTCAACGAAGAAACGCTTCTAAAGGCGTTTAATTCTGGAAACTCCACCTTCTACCTCGCGCTCGAAAACAGCTGCAAAATCTTAGGCTTCGCCCAAATCATACAAAAAGACGCCAATACAGCGGAACTGGACCGAATCGTCGTTTTCCCACAATTCACTAGAAAAGGCATCGGCACACGGCTATTGGAAAAGGTTTTGAAAGACCAACAAAACAAAGTTAAAACTATCATTGTGAACGCTGGAAAAGAAGAAACGCATGCTAGGAAATTCTATGAGAAAAACGGCTTCAAACAAATACGAGAAATAACGGTGGATGCGCCATGGGGCAAGAAGTTCGACTTGGTCGTTTATTCGTTTGAGCTGAAATCTTAGCCCTGTCGATTTTTGGTTACATCCAACAAAACACTTTTGACAATTGTTGCAGATGCGTCTGTTTTTATTCCCCTCGTGTTGAAGTGTGTGGGTATCGCAGTGTATTTTTTGTTTTTCAGTTGTTTGATAACGCTTTCTAAAGAAGGTGCTGGTAGCCCGAATTTGTCGCACATCTTATCAATCACGTAATATGTTGGCGGAGCAGCTGCCTCGCCTTCAGCCAAAGACAACAGTTTATGAATTCTCCCTGTCTGTCCCAACTCTTTCGTGGCGAGTTCCTTCTTCATTCTGGAAACAAATTCCTTGTCAAAAATCCTTCCTAGCCACAACGGACCCGCGACATTCAGTTTGCCATGACATTCGGGGCATTCCAACTTGGGCATCGACCATAAGCTCTTGAGGGTTTCTCGGTGGAAACAGTTGAAACAATGCAGAACGTAGCCCATCTCTTTGATGCTTGCGTCGGCTTTTTGGGCGCTGTAGTTGACGACTGCGTAAACGCGCACGTAATGGTCGGTGCTGTGGCAGAAGACAACCCGGACGCCTACATCGTGCTTGGCCGCAGTTGTTGCAAGGCTTCCTGCCAACAGTCTCACCGCCAACTCATGACAGTACTCAGTCCTCAGAGGCTTACCACCATACTTGCGAACACAAGCCCGAGGATGTACGCCGCACAAGGGCGCCATGTCCGTCGCCGTCAAAACTAACAAGCCGCCGTCTCGCAAAGCCCTAACCACACTGTCCAAGTAGAGCACGGGTGAACCAAACGGGTCAACATCGACATAGTCGAAACGCTTCCGCGGCGCCGCATACTGACTGAGAAACAGGTTTGCATCCGAATTCTCCACACTAACCGTCCCAGTCACGCCATTTTCTTCAACGTTGAACCTCGCCAGCCTCACAGCCTCTTCTCTGATATCGTTCAAAAACACGCGGCTCACGCCTTTTACTTCAACCGCAAACCTTACACCACGCACCCCGCAGCCCGTCAAGGGCTCGCAAACTGCAACCTTGCGTCCAACGGCTTTCTGATGCGCCTGCAGAGCCAAAACAGCCAAATCACGGTTCAACTCCATGACCGGGTTAAAGAACACGGGCAGTCGAGAAGGTAAAGCCTCGCCACGCTTGGGTATCCAAACCTTCGCCAAGCCTTCCGTTATCATTTCAACGGGAAAACCAATCTCGGGCATCTCAGACGAACCACAAAACTCGTTAACACCAAGGCAGAATATATAATGATTTATGCAACTCTCGAAACGCGTATTCCTCGTCACGGGCAGACCCGGCGTCGGCAAGACGACGGTATTAGTAAAGATTGTGGAGGCGTTAAAAGCCAAGGGCTACAAGGTCGGCGGCATGACAACCCAAGAAAAACGCGAAGGCGACGCACGTGTGGGTTTTCAAATTCTCGACCTCGCCACCGGAAGACTGGGGTGGCTGGCGCACATGAACCAGCCCGGCGGTCCAAGAATAGGTAAGTACAGGGTTAACATGGACGACTTGGAAAACATCGGCGCAAACGCAATCACGAACGCCACCAAAACCGCAGACGTCGTAATCGTTGACGAAATCGGACCGATGGAACTGTGTTCTCAAGCATTTAGACAGGCAATCATGCAAGCCATGGACAGCGAAAAGCCCGTCATAGCCACGATTCATTACCGCGCCACAGACCCACTTGTGAGAAAGATAAAAGCCCGAGAGGACGCGGAAACGTTCGAGGTTACGTTGGAAAACCGAAGCGCCTTGCACAATGTTATTATCGATAGAGTTGTCAAGGTTCTATCGGAAAGAAGGACTGAGTAGGCATGTTAATCGCGGGCGTGGACGACGCGGGAAGAGGGGCAATAATCGGACCACTCGTAATCGCGGGCGTCTTGCTGGACGAAAAAGACCTGCCTAAGCTTGTGGAGTTGCGGGTGAAAGATTCCAAACTGCTCTCGCCGAAGAGACGCGAAGAACTCGCCGTGGCGATAAAGAAACTCGTGCCAAAATATCACGTGGAAAAATTGTTGCCCGCCCAAATCGACGAGGTCGTCAACACTAGAAGAAAACTGCACAAACTCAACAGGTTAGAAGCCAAAACCATGGCGAAGGTCATCGAAACCCTCAAACCCGACGTGGCTTACGTGGATGCTTCGGACGTTCTGGAAAAACGTTTCGGCGAACACATACAAGAATACCTACCCTTCAAGGTCCGGATAATCTCCGAACACAAGGCAGACCGAAACTACCCCATCGTCTCAGCAGCCTCAATAATCGCCAAAGTGGAACGCGACAAAGCAATCACCGAGCTAAGCGCAAAATTCGGCGAAATCGGCTGCGGCTACCCGACTGACCCGGCAACCATACAGTTCTTGGAAGAATGGCTTAGGCAGTATGGTTCGTACCCGGGTTTTGTGAGGAAATCTTGGAAACCCGCCAAGAGGCTTAAAACTAACGCTGAGTCGAAACAGACCACGTTTTAAGAGAGAATTGGAATTAGAGTATCGCATCGCGTAGTTGGTTTACGTTGTCGATTTTTTCTAGTTCTTTGCGGTGGATGCATTTGATGTGGTTGTTTTTGGTTCTTTCTTTTTCCGTGATTAGCACGGGGTGGGCATCGATTACTTCGCATACGCTGACGATTTCGTCAACTCTTCTTTCGAGGTTCGGCTCTTTTTTGCTTACCACGCCCCCCACGATGTTAACATCTTCTTCCTCTTTCTTAGATTTGGCGACAAAATCAAACGGCGCCCTCTTCACGCGAGCCACGAGAATGTTGAGCCTTGAAAGTTTTCTTTCAACGGCCCGTAGGCAATGGTGAGTGCTTAGCAGAAGTTTGGCTTTGGTAAGAAAACATCCCTCTTGTTCCAAAGGCGGCTGGAACACATTGATTTCTTGTACCAACGGGACACCCAACGCATATTCGAGGTTGTAAGCGGCTGAAATTGAAGCTTTGACCTTTCCCTTCTCGTATCCGCAGAGTGTTCTTCTCGAGATTCCCGTCATCTCGGCGAGTTTACCGAGTGAAAGTTCGAGGCTTTGCCTTCTTTCTTTGATTTTTTCGCCGTCAAGCCGTACGTAATAACCTCCCGGATTGGCGTCCACAAGCGGGTTTTTATCATAGATGGTTATGTCTTCTAGCGTCGTGGATGTTATGGCGTATATACCATAGCGGGAGTAGACAGTGTCGTCTTCCATGAGTTTGTGATGCGTCTTTTCGCCGATGAGCAAGGACACTGCTGGAAAATATTTGGACAGCGTTTTTAGTTCCAAAGCGTCTCTCATGGAAACGTTGCCTATGTTTTCGTGTGTTTTGACAAAAGCTAATTGGGTTTTTCTTCGGGCAACCACGTCGAAGCAGCTGGGTCTTGAGCAGCATCGTTTTGAGACGTTGAAGCCACCCTTCCTCAGAGCAGACTCAGTGATGTCGATCATTTCTGCCCGATTCACGGTCCTCCCTCAAACAGAAAGAAGCTTAAGAAGCGTCCAATATAAACCTACTTACTCAAAAATGTGCCCTTTAACACAAGTTTATTCAGATTTTTTGCAGAAAACAAAAACAGGGTTAAACTGTCAAGTGGTTTCGGCTTTAGCAACTACCATGGCGTGAGCCTTGTCGAAAGGCTCGAGAGGCACGATGTCGTTTACTCTGAAGCCGCGTTCTTTCAGCACTTTAACTTCCTGCCTATAGATTTCTGAAGGCTCTCTAGTCACATCGATGCTCTGAGACTTTACTGCAAGCATCACCCAACCGCCCGGTTTCAAGAAAAGGTCAGCGTTGTCGGCTAGGATTTTGGCTTGTTCGGGCTGGGCGACGTCGCAGTAAATGTCGTCGACCGTCTCCACAAACATCGCATAATGCTGAGGCGTTCTTGCGTCTTCCAGCAATGGCGTCATGTTACGTCGAAAAGTCGACACGTTGTTCACCAGTTCTCTCATGGAACGCGACGAAAACTCCACACAATAAACATGCCCATTCTTACCTACAATGTCAGAAACGTGACTCGCAGTCGTGCCTGAAGCCGCGCCCAAATACAACACCCTGTGTCCCGGCTGGATTGGCATGGTTTTTATTCCCTTCAAAATCGAAGCCGCCAATTTGCTCCGGAACGGGTCCCAGATGCGGTATTCGATGGTTTTCCATGCGACTAGGCGTTCGCCGTAAACATTTCTGCCTGGAGATAGGTTTGTGGTGGCGAGTTTTGTTGTTCCATCCTCGAATGTTGCAAGATAGACTCCGGCAAAGTTGGGGTGAGGATTAACACTTACGACCACGTTTGAATCTCCTCGGAGGCGTTTCCTTTGGTCTCTGCCATTGCTGTGCTGGTGCTGCGGGTGGTTGCGCGTATTTTTCTTTTATCTCCTTAACTCTTCTCTCCAAATCTGCCTTCAACTCGTCGCCGACGTATTTGCCACTGAAAGCATCAATTCTCGCTGCAATAGCGATTTTTCCAGCCAACGCACGAGCAACCTTCCCTCGTTGCCACCGTGCCGCCTCGTGAATCAACGCGTGCTGGAAGAGAAGCCCATGCTTCGGCGGTCTGGCACCAGTCTTCAACGCCCTGAACAACGCTTTTTCCGCGCCTAAGACTTGGATTGTGCTTGCGGGCATTTTTGCCAGGTTGGCTAGTCCGCCTGCGACTGCAATAAGTCTGGCGCCGAGGAGCGAACCGACCACTGCGTTGATGTTGGGTGCAACGTCGCTCATGGCGGAGTCGATGTGTTTTTCTAGTTTTTGCCTAACTTCGTAGAGTTCGAGCGTGGTTCTGCACAGTTCCTGTATCTGCCTCATGTCATCTTCTCTGAGTTCAGCACCCATAGAAGCAGCAGCAGCGTTTGCGATTTGTTTGGCTTTGTCGTTTGGGAGTCCTTCTTTCTCCAAGTTTTCTACGGCAAAGTTTTCTCGGGTGCCAAGGTTCAAAACCATCCTGGCGTAGGTTTCGTGTTTTTCTAATAGACTGTCCAACTCGGGAAAATGCAAGCCGTACCATTCGCGGATTCTGCTCATGAAAAGGTTAATCGTCTTGTCCAAGTCGTCGATTGATAGAATGGTCTGGGCTACCATCAAATCCCGTTTTTCCACAGCCTTCCGCACACGCTTTTTTGTCAACGCCACGGCGACATCACGAACCCACGCGCGGAATTCTTGGTCAATTCCCACGAACTCAAATTCAACCGCAAACTGAGCCATGCTTTTATCCAAAAGAGTCTCAGCAGACGGCAGTTTACCCATTTCCACTTGTACGCGAAGACGTTCTCTTATGGTTTTGGCGGTCTCTGGATTGTCAATGACAAACTCGGCATAACCGTTGTTTCTGAGTTTCTCGAGGATCAGTTCAAGTTCTTCAACCACTTCTCCGGTCTCAGTCTTGAGAATTTTTTCTGCAACCGCATCAGCGTCCTTTTTGAACAAAACCTTCTCGATTAAACGATTGTCGTCGTCGAACGCAAAAAAACCGATTATGGTGCCTACGATTTTTGCTTTCACTCTCTATGGTCCTCCATCATCGAATCTCTCAGCAACCCTTAGAATCCTTCAAGCAAGGATAAAACCGTTCCTCCTCAGCAGACTCTTATCATGCGAAAAACGGGCGAAAAAATGAAAAAGTCAGCAAGAAAAAATGGAAAAATGAAGCATGTTGATGTTTTTTCTCGAAGATTTTTTCACAAATCTTATATAAACAAGCTGGGTCAAGTAATATGTGAAGGAGTTTGGTATGTTAAGGTATCGATACTCCTTAACCGACGAGGGTAAGAGGCGTTGCAAAGGCAACGAGTTCTACCTCCAAGATACGGCTAACTATAGAGGCTACACCGAAAAGATATTTGGTCTCCTGTACCAGTCTGGAACGCCCATGACTGCACGCGAAATCAGCGAGCTCACGGGCATAAAAATCCGATCGGTGAACGGCGTAATCACGTTCAACATCGGCGCAGGCTACATTACGCGCTTACAGATAAAGTAAGGTCCAATCCTTCCCAGTTCGCTTTTTCTGCTTTGGAAGAGTGAATAATATAAATTCTAGTCTGGCGAATACGTAGCAGATAGCGAAGTTTAGGTGACTCGCTGGAGAAAGCCAAACTTGAAAAACAAACTAAACACAGAGTTGGCTGGCTTAAGATTGGCTAATCCTGTCATGCTCGCAGCCGGAATTCTGGGCATGACCCGCCTTTCGCTGAAACTTGTGGCCGAAGCCGGTGCAGGTGCAGTGGTGTCGAAGTCTGTTGGCTTAAAGCCGCGAACGGGCTACCCAAACCCCACAGTGGTGCAGGCGAACTGCGGAATATTGAATGCCATGGGGCTCCCCAATCCGGGAATAGAGTACTTCGCCAAAGAAATACGAGAGACAAAAAAAGCGATAAACTGCCCTCTTATCGTGAGCGTCTACGGTTTTTCGGCAGAAGAATACGTCAAAGTTGGAAAAAGAGCAGCCGAAGCAGGCGCGGACGCTCTGGAGTTGAATGTTTCCTGCCCTCACGTGGAGAAGGTGGGTTGCGAAATTGGGCAAGACCCAAAACTGCTGAGAAGCATAGTTAGAGCCGTGAAAGCGAAAGTAGGCAAGCCGGTTTTTGTCAAGTTAACACCCAACGTCACAAACATTGCCGACTTTGCTAAGGCAGCGGAAGAAGGCGGAGCGGATGCAGTAACTGCTATCAATACTGTTCGCGGCATGGCGATAAACGCGGAGACTGCCAAGCCGATTCTCGGAAACAAGTTCGGCGGACTTTCTGGACCAGCAATAAAACCCGTGGCGTTGAGATGCGTTTACGAGGTTTACCGCGAAGTCAAAGTGCCCATAATCGGATGCGGAGGCATAAGCAACTGGCGAGACGCCGTGGAGTTTATGCTTGCGGGCGCAACAGCGGTTCAAATCGGCACGGCCATAGCGTTCGAGGGTTTAGGAGTCTTTCAATCGATTAAGAAGGGAATGGAAACTTACCTTAAGACCAAAGGATACAGGAGCGTGAAAGAGATTGTCGGTCTGGCGCACCGAAGTTAATGATTTGCGGGTTGTTCCTGTAAGGAAGGTAAAACAAGAAAATTCTGTTGTGAAGACGCTGTTTTTTGACGACAAACTCTGCCGAAAAGCCGTGCCTGGACAGTTCGTCATGGTTTGGGTTCCGGGATTAGATGAAATCCCAATGAGCGTTTCATACACGTCCTCTGATGACGTGTCCATTAGCGTGGAAAAAGTGGGGCCGGCCACCGAAGCGTTGCATCAATTACGAAAGGGCGGGTTGATTGGCGTTCGCGGACCGTTCGGCAACGGTTTTCGCCTAATAAGAAAAGGCAGTGTCCTCATCGTCGGTGGCGGGACTGGTCTCATCCCCTTAACGTTTCTGGGCGAAAAACTCGCAAAGTTTCCGGTAAAAATGACCTTCATGGCAGGCGCCAAGACAAGAGGCGAGTTGTTGTTCCAGAAAAGAATCAAATCATTCACGCAAAAAGTCCGAGGAAAACTCGTAGTCACCACGGATGACGGGAGTTATGGGCTAAAGTGTATGGCAACCAAGGCCGCTGAGGAGGTTCTGGCAAAAGAGAAGTTTAACACGGTTTACACTTGCGGTCCAGAACGTATGATGCATAAGATGTTTTTGCTCGCGGAACAGCATAACGTGCCGTTGCAGGCAAGTCTGGAAAGGCTGATGCGTTGTGCAATAGGGATTTGCGGAAGCTGCATGCTCGGTGGTTTACGGGTTTGCATGGATGGTCCAGTTTTCACGAAAGAACAGCTACGAACAGTCAAAGAGGAATTTGGACGTTTCAAGTTGAATTTTGACGGACGAAAAGCACGGGTTTAGCCGATTTTTTGTGATGTTTTGACTTTTGCCAGTAATAGTGCTGAGGGAATGCCGATGATGCCTGTGACGATGTATGGTGTAGCTGGTGTGTAGCTAACCCACAACAACGGTCCTGCAAAGGCGCCTATGCTTGTTGAGATTCCGAGCATCAGAGAAGAAAAGCCTATCACTGTACCTCTTGTCTCTGTGGCGGTGAGTTCGGAAATCAGAGCATTGTAGCCAACAAAGTTAAGAACCACGAACATCGAAGACAAAAACATAACCAACAAAGAAACATCAAAAGACCGCGAAAAAGCCCACAAAGCCGCAGTCAAATCCACGATAACAAAAGCAATAGCTAAGGACTTCTTGGCACCAATCCTCTCAACCAATTTTCCGCTAGGAATGCTGGCGATAAGCATGGCAACCATAGCAACCGAGAACATAACCTCCACTTGGGCGAAACTTAGCCCAATAACCTCTTGAGCGTACCCTGCAAAAAGAGGTTCAAGCAGACCGCCAGTAAACGCAAAGAGGCAACATCCAAGAATGAAAAACAGCAAATTCTTATCTAACTTTGGAGGGGTAAATCTCAATTTTGATTCATGCGATTTGTCAGGTAGAGTTTCTTTCAAAAGAAAGAGCCTCAGAAAACCGCAGACAACACAGGCTAATGCAGTGGCGTAGAAAAACGGCGCGTATCCATAGACGGGTATTAGTGCACCTCCAATTAGTGGACCGATAACGAAGCCAAAGTTCATGAAGAATTCAACCATACCGAACGCTGTGCCTCGTCTTTTATCGTCAACAGATTCTGTAACCGTTGAAGTGACAGCAGGTTGCTGAACACCGTAGAAAGAAGCATAGAGCAAAATCCCCACCGTAGTCAATGTCCAAGTCCACGCCATCCCTGCAACCAAAAAGCTTGGGGCGAGGCAAAAGGTAGACAATGCGATTAGAAGTTTTCTGCCGTAGCGGTCTGAAAGAAAACCGCCTGCAAATTGAAAGCCGTAGACCATTATGGTGAAAAGCGAATAGACAATGCCGATTTCAATTGTTGAAGCGCCAAGGTCTCCCAAATACAGTGGCAGAACGCTCCACCATGCGCCTTCTGGGAGCAAGATCAGAAGTATGGAAACGGAAAGCACCACGACGTTCCTCTCAGACACGAAGACCCTTCTCAGAAAACCCATTGCGTTCTTCACTTTTCATTTCAGATTGCATTAGCGCTACAAGTTGTACGGAGTTTTATATACTCTTTTTGCCCTAGAAGCATTGGGAGCGCACGGGAGAACCCGACGGGTTTTGGGTTCTGGTTCGGACATGTATCTTAAGTCGCAATATTTCGTGTTTAGATGAAAAGAATAAATGCGTTTTTTCCCATGTTGTGATATAGGAGTCGGCTAGGCTTTGAAGAAAGAGAGAAAGGCTGAGAGCGTTGAGGCGATGCTGAAAGCCCATGGCTACTCAGAGAAGACAGCGAAGGAAATCTTGAAATGGTACGCTGAAGACTCCTAGCAATTTCTTAATCAAGCATATTTGTGCTTCAAAAGAGTTATATTCTACTACTCCGTTTGTTAGGTTGGCGGGTTAGAAAATGACCGGTGACTGCCAAATTCGAAACTGATTCTCGTCGATGGCTCACGGAAGAGTATAGCCCGCTTGACTTGGAGAAAAAGGTTCGCGAATTCTGGGAGAAACATAAGACCTCAGCGAAGCTGATGCAGCAACGGGAAAAATCCAATAAAGGCGTTTTGGGCTACTTGGAAGGACCGCCAACGCTGAATGGACTTCCACATGTTGGACATGCACGCGGCAGAGTCATGAAGGATTCGTGCTATCGTTGGAAGTCGATGCAGGGCTTTTACATGAACCTTTGGGCTGGCTGGGATACGCAGGGCTTGCCGGTGGAGTTGGAGGTTGAGCGGGCTTTAGGCGTCAAGAGTAAGCGTGAGCTTCTCGAGAAGTTTAGTTTGGAAAAATTTGTCGAAGAATGCAAAAAAACCGTCATGAAATACTACAAGGAATGGCGAAGTGCAGACGATAAGCTTGGCATGTTCATGGACTATGACAGGGCTTATTGGACGTACCTTGATCAGTACATAGACCGTGAGTGGCAGTATCTGAAGAAGGCTTGGGATCAAGACTTGCTTGGCGAGGGGTACTATGTGGTGGCTTATTGTCCCCACTGTCAAACGTCGCTGAGCAACGCGGAAGTCGGGTTGGGCTACGAAGAGGTTGAAGATCCATCGACGTATTTCAAGTTCAAAGCAAGCAAGACGAAGAACGAGTACTTCCTTGTCTGGACGACCATGCCCTTCACGCTAGTCACGGACATGATGCTGGCGGTGCATCCCGAAGCCGAATACGCCAAGGTCAAGGTGGGCGACGAAGTCTGGATAATGGTGCGACCGCGTGTTGAGCCTTTGATGCAAGAGCTGAAAGTAGAAAAATACGAGGTTCTGGAGACTGTTCAGGGCAGAGAATTAGCAGGCGTAAAGTACGAATATCCCTTCTTAGACTTAGTGCCTAAACAGAAGGAACTCGACAAGCTTCCACACGTGCACATAGTTGTATGCGAAGACTTCGTCGACGTTCTGACAGCCACGGGCGTGGTGCATTTGGCGCCTGGGAACGGTGAGGACGATTTTGTAGCCGCGCAAAAACGCGACATGAAAGTCTATGTGCCATTCGACGACGAATGCAACTTCACCAAAGATGCTGGCGTGTTTGCTGGCTTGTTCGCAAGAGACGCCGACACCAAGGTGGTTGAGGAACTTCGCAAGCGCGGGTTATTGGTTTCAGTCAAGCCCGTGCGTCATGAGTACCCGACTTGTTGGCGTTCACATCATAAGCTGGTTTGGCTGGCGAGAAGAGAATACTACCTTTGGACGAACAAGATAAACGAGCGCGTCGTCTCAGCCGCGGAAAAAGTGGAATACTTCAACGAGAGCCCGAAAAACCGTTTCCTAGCTTTCTTAAAAGAAGGCAAACCATGGTGCATAAGCCGCGAACGAGTCTGGGGCACGCCTCTGCCGGTTTGGGTTTGCGAAAAATGTGGAGCCAAAACCCTAGTCGCAAGCAAGAAGGAGTTGGCTGAGAAGGCGTTGGAGCCGCTTCCTAAGGACTTTGAACTGCACAGACCTTGGGTGGACAGAGTTGTCTTCAAGTGTGGCAAATGCGGAGGCTTGATGAGACGCGAGCCCTTCGTCCTCGACTGCTGGTTCGACAGTGGCGCTTCGCCGTATGCACGGTTCTCGGATGCGGAATTCGAAAAGTATGTGCCAGTTGACTTTCTGACGGAAGCCATAGACCAAACCCGCGGATGGGCGAACTCGCTTCTGCTGCTGCACGTGACTTTGACCGAAAAGCCCGAAGCACCGTACAAGGCATTCCTGTTCCAAGGGCACGTTTTGGACGCGAAAGGGCGGAAGATGAGCAAGAGCTTGAGGAATATGTTGGAAGCCAACCCGCTCTTGGACAAGACCTCCGCAGACGTTTTCCGTTTCTACGTGCTCTGGAAATGCTCGCCCGTGGACTCGATGAACTTCGACTTGCAGGAGCTGAGCAAGCGTCCCTACCAAGTCCTCGGCACGCTGTATCATCTGCACAGGTTTTTCATGCAGAACGCCGAGTACGACAACTTCAACTCAAAAATGCATAATTTAAAATGGGCGGAAAAAAACAAGGCGATAAGACCTGTTGACCGCTGGCTTTTGTCAAAATTGCAGGGCACAGTTAGGCGGGTCACTGAGAGGCTGGAGACTTGCGAGTTTCAATTGGCTTTGTCCGAGCTTGAGGAGTTCGTCGTGGACGGTTTGAGCCGGGACTATGTGCCCATGGTCCGCAAGGACTTGTGGACCGACGACCCGGAGACCCTGAACCGACGCTTAGCCGTTTACTCTACGCTTTACCACGTTTTGAAAACCCTAGTCCTCCTCTTCAACCCATCAACACCGTACCTCTGCGAAGCGCTTTATCAGAGAGTGTATCTCCAATTAGATGCAGACTTGCCCGAATCAGTCAATTTTGAAAGCTGGCCTACACCCGACAAGACGCTTGAAGACCAAGGAGTAGAAGAACAGTTTGAGATGTTGAAGAAAGTTGTTTCGCTAACGTATTCTGCACGACAATCAGCAAAGCTGAAACGCCGATGGCCGTTGCGGATGGTTCATGTCGCGGCGTCGAAGAAAGCCCAGAAAGCTTTGAAAGAATTGGAGGATTTGTTCCTCGAACTCGCGAACGTGAAGACTGTTGAATTTGACGAAAAACTTTCAGCAAAAGATGCGGAAGGCTGGCAGGTGGCTTCTGACGGCGACGTACACGTACGGCTCTCCACTGACCGGGACGAGGCTTTGGTCGGAGAAGGCGTGATGCGAGACCTGGCCAGACGTGTGCAGTCGCTGAGGAAGGAGTTGGGGTTCACGCCGACCGACGTACTCGAAACCGTGCACCTAGCCGAACTCGACAAGGAAACCGCGAAACTGCTGACGCCCTTTTTGAGGGACATGGCAGACTTGGTAAGAGCAAGAAATGTTCAAGTACACCAGAAACGAGCCGAAGTAAACGCGGAATGGCACGAATACCCGTTAGACAACGCCAAGATGTACGTCGCCATAACAAAATAACCTAAAGAAAACCCCTATTTTCCTAATTTAAGCACCAATTCCGCAGTTCCTTTGCCAAGGTCCCTGCAGACTTCCGCATCTGCTTCTTTCAATTTTCCAACAGCGGCTGCGCCATAATGTTTCTCGTGTGACCTTCCTTGCACAATCATTCCGTGCACAAGCATAGCTTCAAGAATGGACAAGATGGTGGTTTCTGCGCCGCATGCGGTTCCGCCTGAACTCGTGAACGCCGCGCCGACTTTTCCGCTGAGTTTTCCGTGAATCTTGACTGACTTGTCGAATAATGTTTTGATTTTTCCGCACATTTGCCCATAGTAGGTGGGTGAGCCGATTATGATGCCGTCAGCGTTAAGTAAATCGTCAAGCGTTGTCTGCTCCACCTTCTTAACATCAACCGCAACACCCTCGACCTGCTTGACACCCTCAGCCACCGCCTGCGCCATCTTCTCAGTGTTCCCTGTTCTCGAATAGTAAACTATCAGCACCCTCGCCATCTCACATTCCTCAACAAAGGCTACTGAATATACGTAGAACTGGATTTATCAAAGTTCCTAACGAGTTCCACACGGTAATCCGACGGCGGCTCATTGTCCAAGGGAAGATGCGCGACTTTTGGAAAAAACGCTGCGATTCCTCTTCTCGCCATCACTGTGGCGGGGTAACTGCTTCCGAAGGCGAGTTGGCACACCTCTTCAGTGAGGTCATGTACTTGTCTTTCGTCTAAATAGCCGAGTGAATGCAGGTATTCATGAAGCAGAAGCATGAAGCAATAGGCGTTGTAGACCTTCTTCTCAGTCGTCTTCGACGCGATTTTCAACGGCGCCTTATTCACAACAATAATGTTCGACCCCACAGGGTAGAAAGCTCCGATAAAAAAGCCTCGTTTCATGCCTAAATTCGCCAAGCCAAGCATCAAGCCCGCGCGGTGACGGTTAAGATACTGCCTAACCACACGTTTGACTAGCTCGAAGATGTCGGCTAAATCGGTGAGGCCCTCGAGCTCGCGAATGTTATTCTCAACGCTTTGCAGTTTCAGAACACTCCAGAAACAAAACACGAAGCATACAGCATTTCATAAACTTTGCTGAAACTAGAAAATCGGCGCGAGAGGAACCACGCTGAGCAGAAAAATAGCTATCAAGACCAAGGCAAAGATCTTCCTGCTGCTCGAAAGCTTCGAAACATCATCCATCGGACCAGGATGCTTGAAAACCGACAGCAACAACACAAAGAAGAACATCAGCCAATACCCGAAGAGAAGAAGCACGGCTAAAGAAAAAAACGTGAGAACATACAATGCACGGTCCCCAAGCAAACTCCTCGCCGTGTGCCCACCGTCCAGCATTCCAGTCGGCAACAGGTTAAGCATAGTCACAATCATGCCCACCCAACCCGCAAAAGCCACAGGATGCAACAACAAAACACTGTTTCCCATAGCTGGCCACTTAAACAAGGCGATTAAGAAGTCAAAGAGTATGGGCACGCTGATGGGCGAAGTGTTCGGTGGCACCTGAGACGCCGGAACCACGGGTGAAAGTACTACACCAATAGCAGTCACGACTACTGTGACGATGAAACCTATAACTGGACCACTGGCGCCCAAGTCGAAAAGCGCGTCCTTGTTCGGCGAAAGCGACTTTTGCTGAATCACCGCGCCGAACGTGCCGATTGGCGGAAGCCCAGGAATGAAGTAGGGATACGTCGCCTCCACTCCATGCCTGTCCGCAGCCACTTTATGTCCCATCTCGTGAGCGCCGAGGATGGCCAAAATTGCCACGGTGAATTCCGCCGCGCCAACGTAGGGGTTGGGTATGTACTGGGGCAAGCCGAGCGAGAGAAAATATCCCGAGAAAAGCGTCGCGCCGATTGTGGCTATGAGTAGTAGTATGTTGATTATTGGGCGGTAGGGTTTTGTGGCTGGTTTTGGAATGACCCGCAACACGGGTCTGCCGTTGACTCGTCGCAGGAGAGGCAAAAGTTTCATTTCGTCAAACTTTTTTACCAACCGCAGAAACGCGTTCTTGGAGTCGTTCCCGAGTTTTACGTAGAAAGTTGCTATTCCGTGCTCCACCAGCTTTTCTTCCACGACAAATTCTGACTCCACTATGCCCGAGACTTGTTCGAACTGGTTAATGTCAAACAATGGACCCGTCGGCAGAGGAGTATCACTCATGTTGAATCGTAAGTGAAGTGGAAATGGAGGTATTAGAACATTATGCATGAACTATTCGGAATCTGAATTGGCAATAAACTATTAATATTCATTGGATAGAGGTAGTTTTCGAGGAGATGAAAATGAGCAAAAAGGCTGTTATCGAAATTCTTCTAGTTCCAGAATCCGCTGCAGAACAATCAAAACGAATCGAGAAGGAAATCCTTGAAGAATTTCAGAAAAACTTTTTGACAATCCCATGGTTTTACAAAGTCAAAAAAATCAAAGTCACAGAAGCATAGAGAACCTTGGGTGTTCTGTTTGTGGGTAAATAGGGTTTATGCGTGGTTTCGAAGAGTTCTGTGGGAAGGTGTGTGCGACGCTTCTAGACCTCCTTCGCTGTATGATCCAAATATGTTTAGACCTTTTTGTCACTTTTTAGGCTCTAGTGAAGAGACACACACGCCTCCCTAGGTCTAGTATCGTTTCTGCATAGCACTATGTTGGTTTCTGCCCTCTCTGTGTGAGTGTGCGCAGCAGTAGACTAGACCTTTCTATTAGGTTCCAAATGTGAACAGAAGGTTGATTGCCCATTTCTTATGCGTTTTTGAGCCAGTTTAGCCCGATTGTTGTGGCGTCTTTTATGTTTATTATGCCGTCGCCGTTTACGTCAACGTTCGCTGGGGTTGGTGGGACGAGTTGTTGCCAGTACAAGCCTATTTGTGTGGCGTCTACGATGTTGACGTAGAAGTCGCCGTTGACGTCGCCCGGAATCGTCACTTTAACTATGCCGTCTGGGCAAGTGTTGTCTGCCGTGTCTATTTCGTACGGGACTTGGCTGGCGTGAGCAACTATGGCGTAGCTACCTGTGGCATAGGCTGCGGTAATCCAATTGAAGACGACTGTGGTCGTGTCTCCATTTGACAGGGTTATCCCGAACATGGAAAGATAGCTTGTTTCCCCAGAAACCAAGTCTATTGTAATGTCGAAGGTTTCGGTGAAGTCGCCTTCATTCTTGACAAAAACCTGTATGGTTAGGGAGTAGCTTCGTCCTATGACGGTCTTGTGTGCATTCACCGCGAATACTAAAATATCGTGAATGAGTTCGCTCGTGATGCCGAACATCGAGAGATGGTTTGTTTCGCCGTAGATCACGTTGTTTTCCATGTCCACGTACGTGGTGATGTCTTCCCATTCCAGAGTTGTCGTGTTCCAACGCATCAGCCTTAGGCTGTCTTCTTCCTGCTGCGTCATGTCGGTGTCGTCGTAGATTATTCTGAGCGTTATGCTTCCTGAAAAGGTGGCGGTTGTTTCTATGTCTAAGTATTGTCCCTCGATCTTGAAGCCTGATTCAGGTGCTGGTCCAGTTCCAGTTTCGCTCACGGTGGTGGAGCCTGCTGAAGTTACGCTTTCGAAAATTACTCCAACGTTTTCGGTTGGAAAGACAGTGACGTTTTCGCCCGTCATAGTTGATGGACCAAAAAGTCCCATAAGCGGGTAACGATCTACTTGTGAGCTGTTTATGAAGAGGGGCTTAGGCGTATCTCCGATTCCGTCGCTTCCCGTTTCATTTTGATAAATGCCTCTGAATTGATCTGTTCCACTGTAGTCGCTCCAGTAGTTGCCGCCAGAAGGATAGCCAAAGTCCCAGATATTTCCTAATCCCCCAGGACGGTACACTTGTTGACTGTTGTCACTGAAGTCGTTGTGGTACACGGTGTTGTTGTTTGAAGAGGAATCGAGGTCGATGCCAGCACCGTTGTTCATTATGTTGTTTCCGCAAACCGTATTGTTTGAAGAGTAACCGAGACAGATGCCATAAGAGTTACTTGTTACGTTGTTTTCGTAAACCGTGTTGTTCAAAGAATCCCAGAGAACAACACCATATTCGTTGTTTGTTATCTCGTTTTCGTAAACCGTGTTGTTCGAGGAATTAGCAAAAATGACGCCATACTGATTGTTTGTTGATACGTTGTTCCCATAAATTCTGTTGTTCGAAGAATAGTAATTCAGATAGACGCCACGCATGCCATTTGCTGAAATGTTGTTCCCATAAACTGAATTATTCAAAGAATAATAATTGATTTGGACACCATACATGTTGTTTGCAGTAATGTTGTTTTCGTAAACCGTGTTGTTGCTCGAATAATAATTGAGATAAACCCCATACTGGCTGTTTGCTGTTACATTGTTTTCGTAAACCGTGTTGTTCGAAGAATGGATGAGACTGACGCCATATCCGTTGTTTATTATCTTGTTTCCATAAACTGAATTGTGCGAGGAATAAGCGAAAACAACACCATTTTCGTTGTTCGCTGTTATGTTGTTTCCAGAGATTATGTTGTTGCTCGAATAGTAATCGAGGAACACGCCCATACGGTCGTTTATTATGTTGTTTTCGTAAATCGTGTTGTTCGAAGAATAAGAGAAATAAACGCCAAACTGGCTGTTTGCTGTTATAAAGTTCCCGTAAATGAAGTTGTGCGAGGAATTGCGGAGGTTGATGCCCAGTGTGTTGTTTGTTATGTTGTTTCCAACAATAACGCTAAGTGAAGACAGTCGGACGTAAATGCCGTATGCACCGAACTCCTCGACTTTCATATTTTTTACCGTAACGTTGTTTCGACCAAAAAGAACAATCCCGTTGAACTCATAACCCACTGTTCCCTGCAGGACATAACCTACGCCGTCCAAAATGATGTTGTCTCTTTCTATTATGATTCCGTGAGAATCGCACGGTCCAATGTTGCTAATAAAGGTGTAAGTAACATTATCTGTTGTGAAAATAGGTGCTGTTGGCGGGTCCACACTTCCATCAGCCCTGATGTAGATTGTTCCGGTTGTCTTAACTGATGGAACATTAAATGTCAATGTTAACGTGCCTATCAAAAGCAACGTGAACGTTATTGCAGAAACAATCTGTCTATTCATCTCCTTCTCTCTCCTTCTCCCTGAACGTTACTGTATCTACATCATTCATTTACGCTGAGACATAATTTAAACGTTTAGAAACAATCCTCTATGCCCAACAGCAGTGAAAAACCTTTGAGACAACTGCTTGATTAAGCCTGTTTGACACACTTTATTTTTCTTTTTCTACTTCCTTTACTGCGCTTGTTAGGATATCCAGAGCAGAGTCTACGAGTTCTCTTGTTATGACCAGCGGTGGCGCGATTCTTATGGTGGATTTGCCGCATGTTATGAGCGCTATGCCTCTTCTCCAAGCTCGCATCATAATCTCGTTCGCCTTTTCAGCGGCTATTTTCTTGCTTTTCTTGTCTTCCACGATTTCCACGCCTATCATCAAGCCCTTGCCTCTCACGTCACCGACGATTTCGCTTTCGCTCTTCAACTCGTTCAACCGCTTAATAATGTAAGCGCCTTGCTGCGCCGCGTTTTCCAGCAACTTGTCACTCTTCGTAACGTCAATCACAGCCAAGGCTGCCGCACACGACACTGGGTTACCGCCAAACGTGCTCGCGTGCGTTCCGCCTTCCCAATCCATAATCTTCGCGTTAGCCACAATCGCACTCAAGGGCATGCCCGCGGCAATCGACTTTGCCAAACACACAATGTCCGGCTCGACGCCCCAATGCTCAATCGCGCACCATTTGCCAGTTCGTCCCATGCCCGCTTGTACTTCGTCGTCAACCATCAGAATGCCATACTTGTCGGCGAGCTTCTTCAATCGTTGGAAATACCCTTCTGGCGGCACCACGTACCCGCCTTCGCCTTGGATGGGCTCGAAAACGAAAGCCGCGGCTTCTTCGGGCGGCACGTACTTCTGCAGCACGTATTCGTCGATGAAGTCCACGCACCAGAAATTGCAGTCGGGATGGGTCATCTTGTAGGGGCAGCGGTAACAGTACGGGTACGGCACGTGCGTCACGCCGGGAACCATCGGGAAAAAGTATCGCATCTGCACCGGCTTGCTGGCAGTGAATGAGACAGCTCCGAGGGTTCTTCCGTGGAAGGCGCTGATAAACGCGATAAACCGTGGGCGTCGCATGTGCCATTTTGCCAGTTTCGCCGCGCCTTCGATTGCTTCTGCGCCGCTGTTGCCGAAGAAAACCTTTTTCGCGTACTTGCCGGGCGTGATTTCGCCGAGTTTTTCTGCGAGGTCTACGACTTCACGGTACAGGAAATCGGTTATCGAATAGTGCAAATAGCGGTCAGCCTGCTTCTTTACAGCATCAATCACTTTCGGGTGGCAGTGGCCCACGTTTAGGCAAACCAGGCCAGAGTTAAAGTCGATGTACTCGTTGCCGTCCACATCCCGCAGGACGCAGCCTTTGCCGCTTTCGATCACGAGCGGATAAAACCGTACGAAGGATTGTGAAATGACTTTTTCGTCGCGTTCGACGATTTCTCGGGCTTTCGGTCCAGGGGGTCTAACGATGATGTTTGGGTATTTTGGCATTTTGGGGTCACCTTTAAGAGTGAGAGAACTATCTTCTGCTGCGAACACGTTTTTATACGTTTAGGTGGGTTTTGGGGGAGGGTTGGAAAAAGAAAAGGTTTGGGTTCAAGCTCCACGCTACTTATTTTTCATCGTTTGCGGGCTTTGAACCCTTTTTTTGGTCGTTTGTGGTTTTGGGAAAATCAGGTTTTGTTTATGGTCTGGTCATGTTGATTTCGATTGTTGAGACGTTGGTTTTCCTGTTTTCCTCGACCCTTTGTACCTCTTCGGTGCCGATGCTGATGCCTTGTAGTTCCAGGTCTTTTACGAAGGCGCGTCGCAATAATTCGACGGTGTCGACGGCCCTGCTGATTGCTCGCCCTCTTGCTTTAATGACTACTTGTTTTTCTCCGCTGTTGAAGAAGGTGAGGCAAGCAACCACGTAGTTCATCACTGGTTTTCGGCCGATGAGGACAACGTTGCCTTCCATTCGTTTCACCTCTTTGGGTTTTTCTTTTTTTTCTGGTTTTTCGGTTTTTTCGGGTTTGTCTGTCATGTCGTTTTTTCACCTGTGTCCGTTTTGTAGGACCGTGAAGTTTGTGGTTGACGGTTTATATGGTGTTGTCTGTAACGTGGTTGGATATACAAGGCGAAGGTTTCCTTCTTATAGTTTTCTCAAATCCGCGAATAATTATTGACAACAGCGGGAGTCCTTTTCTTAGAGTGTTTCTCGACGCGCCTCTCCCCCCTCTTCACTATATGATCCAAATAGATGTTGTTATTCTGAAACTATTTCCGTCTCAACCTTTACAGGAATTGGCTCTTTGAATATGAATAGTACTGGGCAGTTGGCTTCGGTTCTGCGCCATGCTGCTTCCAGCAATTTGCGTCTTGCTTTTCCTGCGATATGCACTTTTAGGTTTACGTTGCTTATTATGGGCGAGTCTGGAGATTTCTCAGCTTCAACCTCAACCTCCATCCGGGTAAACGCGATGTTACTTTTTCTCGCTACATCAGCGAAAATGGTCGTTGCGCAACCAGCGAGGCTCATGAGCGAAAGCTCCAAAGCTGTTGGTCCAGAATCGTTTCCGCCGCTTGCTTGGCTCACGTCAGTCACGATGCTGTGGGTTCTCGTGTTGTCGACGACGCTGCGGATGTTTTCTACCCATCGAGCTCGGGCTTTAATCTTCGCCATCTTCCTATCACCAGCTAGGCAATTGATTTGTTAAACGTCAAATAAATAGTATGAGGGTCAGCCATCCGTTTCCATGGGTTGAAGCTCTTGTGTCTGTAAGACGGTTCGTTGCACAAGTATTTTATAGGGTATCCCAAAAGAACTCACAGCCAAATTTGGCGATACCATATGCCCACGATTCATGAGCCCCTCGACGTCGGGCGAGTTGTTTACTTAGCAAGCCGAAAAATCTACGGATACGCCCTAAAAACCACGCCAGACCCAAAAATGGCTCTAAAAATCGCCCAAGTCATAGCCAAAGCCAACACACCCCCAACGTTCATACAATACTCCCAACCCAAACCAACCGAAAAAGAAGCAAAAGGACTCGTCTACTTGGACTTCACAGAAGCCGCATCCACGCCCGAGAACGTTCTGGAAGAATTCAAGAAGCTGGACATAATGGGGCATATTGAACTATTGAAGCCCACCAAAAGCGGAATCCTCGCCGACACCTACTTCTTCCCCCTCGTGCTCGGAGATGAACGCGTGGTGATTTTCAGAAAGTCGCTTTACGAAGGCTTCATAGTGGGCATCAAAAAACAGTTCGGCACCGCCGGCGAAGCGTTGCTCTACTACACGGGCTTCGACGTGGGACAACGCGCCTACTACTATTACCGGGCAATAGCGCAGACTACGGACCTGCGAGAACTAGAAACATTAGCAAGCGCCATAGGCTCAACAATGGGCTGGACAACCGTTGAAACAGTGGATTTCAGCATGAAGCAAAGAACAGCGCGAATAAGACTCTACGACAATTTCGAATGCGAACTGGGCAAAGGAAGCAAAATACCCTACAGCCACTTCATGAGAGGCTTAATAGCAGGATTCTTCGCAGGATTGTTTGAGAAAGGCGTCTTGGTGAAAGAGAAAAAATGCATCGCCAAAGGCGACCCCCACTGCGAGTTCGAGATAAGACCAAAAAACAAATAACCTAACTCTTAACCGTCAACCCTTTTTCCCAGTCTTCTCAGCATACTGCTCTCGCAGTTTGCCCGCTAATTCGCCGTCTTCAAGAATAAACGCGCCACGATAACCACAGACTTCGCACTCCCAAATCGACCACAACTGAGGAAGCCCACTCGCCCAATGGACCTGCGTCGAACCACACTTCGGACAGTACTTCAGCTTCTCCTCGCTCACCAGATTCTTTCTCTCCATAAAAACAATAGCTGAACGCGACTATATTAACGAAGCTACAGTGTCTTTTACGAAAAGCCTTAACAAACACTAAGCCCATTCAACCTTAAAGAAGATGGGATAAGAAATGGGCAAGAACGACTGGACACGAGAAGAACTCCAGAAGTACCATGAAGAGATGACCGCGGTCACCGTACCCGTCAACATCATGATAAAAGGAAAACAAAGAATCCTCGACGTCGCCACCGCCGAGAAAATCCTGAAACAAGCAAACCTGATTTCGCTCGGAAACTGCGGATGCCGAAGCAAACTGAAAAACTGTGACGCCCCGTTGGATGTTTGTCTCTGTGTAGATAGAGAGGCAGAAGAGCAGATTAAGCAGAGCGGCTCGAGAGCAGTCTCAGTCGAAGAGGCGCTGGATGCTCTAAGACGTTCTCACGAAGCAGGACTCGTGCATCTCACATTCACGATGAAAGGAGACAAACAACCCTTCATCATCTGCAGCTGCTGTTCTTGCTGCTGCCACGCCATGTCCTCGCTTGTACGGTTCAACATACCCGATGCAGTAGTCATGTCCGAAAAAATCGCGGCTCAAAATGCCGAAAGATGCGCCAACTGCGGAACCTGCGTCGAACGCTGCCAATTCCACGCGCGGCGGATGGTCGACGGGCAACTGGTGTTTGACGATGAAAAGTGTTTCGGCTGCGGGCTATGCGTTTCCACGTGCCCGAATGAGGCTATTTCGCTTAGAGAAAGAAGTCAGTTTTAGCGATAAAGAAAAGCTCGCAAACAGCTGACTCAGCTCTTGTTACAAAACATAAATATCCAAAGCTAAACATTAGTGATATATTGAACAGAAGCGGGTTACCTGATGGGGCAAATCGCTGACCGGCTAGAAGACTTCGTGAAGACGATGGAAGCCACCGTGCTAAACAAGTGGCTATGGATTATCATCGGCAGCATGTGTGCGGTCGTCGTCATGCCATTCTTCATAATGTGGACTATGATGATGGTTCCCGCGTGGCTAAGCGCCACCTTGACGATTCTGATAATCCTAGGCTGGGGCGTCGCCGGAGGCTACAAGGATTACCTGCTTCACAAACGGAAGAGCGAAGAAGCAGAAAGCAAAGGCGAAAGATTCAACGCCGACACTTACGACGAATACTTGGAAAAACGAAGACGCTACCGTATTCGCCCATAACCGCGGTTTTTAGATGCACTTATATTGCTTTGCATTGAATTGAATATTTTGGTGCTAGACGATTGTCGAAGAGAGTTGTTCTGCCCTTTTCCGCCATTGTGAACCTGGACAAACTAAAACTCGCCACAATCATCAACGCCATCAACCCCAAAATCGGCGGACTCCTCATTCGCGGCTCAAAAGGCTCAGGAAAAACCACGCTCGTGCGTTCTTTGGCTGACATCTTGCCGAAAATCCAAGTCGTCAAAGACCATCCGTTCAACTGTAACCCGTACGACCCGTCTAACATGTGCCCAGTTTGCCGAGAAAGCTACGAGAAAGGCAAGAAATTGCAGATCGAGGAGAGGTTGATGGCGGTCGTTGATCTGCCTTTAGGTGCGACTGAGGACAGGGTGGTTGGAAGCTTGGACGTGGAGAAGGCGATAAAACAGGGCGTAGAAGCCCTAGAGCCAGGCATACTCGCCGAGGCGAACCAGAACATTCTCTACGTGGACGAGATTAACCTGTTGCCCGACCACATAGCGGACGATTTGCTCGACGCGGCGGCGACGGGCTGGAACGTTGTCGAAAGAGAAGGGATTTCGGTTAGTCATCCTTCGCGTTTTATTTTTGTGGGCACGATGAACCCTGAAGAAGGCGAACTGCGCCCGCAGCTTTTGGACAGGTTTCCGTTGTCTGTGAGCGTTACGCCGATTGCGTCTGTTGAGGAGAGGATGGAGGTCGTCCGTCGGAATTTGGAGTTTGAAACCAGCCCCGAGGAGTTCATCGCAAAATACGGTGCTACGCAGGAGGAGTTGCGGAGGAGGATTGTTCAAGCGCGGGAATTGTTGCCTAAAGTGGTGATGCCTGAGGCTTTGTTGAAGGCGGTTTGTAAGACGTGTATCGACTTGAAGGTGGACGGTATGCGACCCGACATCGTCATAAGCAAGGCAGCGCAAACGCTTGCCGCGTTCGAGAACCGCACCCAAGTCACGCTAAGTGATGTGCTTGTTGCCTCTGATTATGCTTTAAGCCACAGGACCCGTGAAGGCGGTTTCTTGGAACCCGCAGCGCCCGAGGAAATCAAGAACGCACTCCTGACAAACATGAAGGAGATGGGTGTGCCGATGGATGAGACGCAGGAAGAAAAGAAGCCTTCGGGCGAGAAGAAGAAAGAGAAGGGCGGCGTGAAGAGCATTTTCCGTTTAAGCGCTCAAGTCAGTCCGAAGCAAGAGGAGTTTTTGAAGAAGCACAAGACTTACACGCGGTTTTTGTTGAAGATTTCGCAGATTTACGCGGCTCTGAGCCGAATCTTGGGGCAGACGATTTTTGGCAGGGCGAAGAGGCTTAGTGAAGCGTTTAAGGGCATGCCCAAGGCTAAGACTCACTATGCCGGCGAGAAGCCTCAGGTCAAGGGCGAACTGGAGAAGAAACAGATCGGCTTAACAAGCGACAAGGGTGTGCCTTCGGTGGAGATGGCTTTACGAGAACCCGACACGACAAAAGGCTACTCGTTGCTGACGAAGGTTCAGGAGCCGCTGAAAGGTGCGCCTTCCATGCTTTCTGGTCTAAGCTTTAAGGCGAAGAAGACCCGCGGAGCACCGAGTGTTTATGCAGGCAAAAGGGCTGAAACGATTACTACGCTTCATCGTGGCCGCCCGCACGGCTGGCGAATTCCAAGGGGAAAGCCTCAGGATATTCATCTGCCGGCGACTATTCGCGCTGCTGCGGTGAGGCAACGGTTTCGGGCGGGTGAGACGGGTTTGGGTTTGGCGGTTACGATTGGACTTGAAGACGTGCGGGAGAATCTGCGGAGGTATAAGGCGCCGATGACGATTGTTTTCGTGGTGGACGTTAGTGGATCAATGATGATGAACATCGACGCCGTGAAGGCGGCGCTTATGCGGTTGCACAGTGATGCGTATCGTTATCGTGACCGTGTGGGCATCGTGGCTTTGAAGGACACGGGCGCAGTGGTGGCGCAGCATCCGATTACGAACTTGCGGGTTGTGGCGAACCGCTTGTTGGGGTTGAAGGTGAGTGGTTATACGCCTTTGGCTTCGGGCATGCTAAAGGCTTGGGAGGTTTTGAAGGAGGCTCGACGGCGGGATAGTTCGACGATTCCTGTGATGGTTATTATCACGGATGGTAGTGCAAACGTGCCTTTGATGAAGAGTCTCGAAAGCGGTGAGGTTCGGATGATTGACGAGGCTCGTGTGGCGGTGCGGGAGTATGAGGGTTTGGCGGTGAGGGACGTTTTGTCGGTGGCGAAGCTGGTTAAACGCGAGGGCATCCACACCATCGTGATCAACACGAACCCGCACTTTGCCGGAAGAGAAACCTACGGGTTCGCGGTCACAGAACTAATAGCCAGAAAAACAGGCGGAAACCTGCACACGATCGGCTTGGTGCAGACGAACAAGGAATTCGTCGAAAACATGATAAACAACATCATCGAAGACCAAAGACAAATCGCACACCAAGCAACAACAACAAAAACAACAGCGAAAAACGACTAGTCTTCTAAAAGGAAACCGTAGCATAGTGATTTAAGGCTTAAATTCTGCTTCGTCTAAGTCGGTACTATGCCTAGAGAAAAAATTGTTGTGTTAATGGGTTCTAAAAATGATTATGATTTTGCCAAGCGGGTACACCAATTTCTAGAGAAGGAAAGTTTTCCTGTAAGGTGTGAGTTTGATGTTGCTTCTGCGCATAAGACGACTAAGAAATTGTTGGACGATTTGGCAGAGTATGAGAAAAGCGGCGACAACATCGTTTTTATCACTGTTGCAGGCTTATCAGACGCTCTTTCAGGCGTAGTGGCAGGCTATAGTAAATTTCCTGTTATTGCTTGTCCTCCGGACGCGGAGCAGTTTGGCTGGGCTAAGGCTTTCTCGTCGATAATGATGCCCAAAGGCGTCGCCGTGGCTTTTGTTTCTAACCCCGAGAACGCCGCGCTCGCAGCCGTAAAAATCCTAGCCCTGTCCAATCCCAAACTACAGAAAAAGATTGCAGAGTATAAGCAGAGACTTGAGAAAGCGATTTATGACGCCGCGAAAGAAGTGAAAGGAGGCGGAAAGAAGTGACAAACGCTAAAAACGTCGTGCTTGAAACCAGTCTGCCTCACCCACTGTTCAAACGTGGTAAAGTAAGAGACGTCTACGACCTTGGCGACAAACTGTTAATCGTCAGCACCGACCGCATCAGCGCCTTCGACGTCGTCCTCCCAAACGGCATACCATACAAGGGCGAAGCACTAACCCGCCTATCCACATACTGGTTCGAACAAACAAAGGACATAGTGCCAAACCACATCATCGAAACCGTCGACCCGCGAACCGTGCTCGTCAAAAAAACACGAATCGTCCCCATCGAATTCGTCATAAGAGGCTACCTGTACGGCGCAGCATACGAAAACTACAAACAAAACAAGCCCATCTGTGGAATCACCTTGCCAAAAGGCTTACAGAAAGCCCAAAAACTCCCCAAGCCCATTCTAACGCCCACGACTAAAGCCGAAGTGGGTCACGACATCGAAATAACGCATAAAGACATGGAGCAAAAAATAGGAAAACGCATGGCGACGTACATCGAGGAGATTTGTATGCGGATTTATGAGAAAGCCTCCAAACATGCTGAACAAAATGGCATAATTGTTGCCGACACGAAACTCGAGTTCGGTATGCTTGACAACGAATTAATTCTTATAGACGAACTCCTCACACCCGACTCGTCCCGCTTCTGGCCAAAGGACAAGTACAAAATTGGCGAAGACCAACAAAGCTTCGACAAACAATACGTCCGCGACTACCTCCTAAGCATAAAATGGAACAAACAACCACCCGCCCCCAACCTACCGCCACACATAGTCGCTGAAACGTCCAAAAAATACATCGAAGCCTACGAACGCCTGACGAGTAGAAAGTTTTAAAAAACATGAAACCCTATTTGCGTGTCCACAAGAAGGTGAAGAAAGGATGGTTATTGAAAGAGAAGAAATGCAAGAAATCGTCAAAAAATACAAAGAACCCATAGGCTTGAATTTAGGCTCACACTCCGCACTAGACGCGTGGCAAGGACAACGCAATTATGGCATAAGAAGCATCATCTACGTGCCCCCACAAAGAGCACGGATTTACCTGCAGAACCCGATGGTCGGCAAACCGGGCGAAACCATCGAAGACCTCCCAGCCGCAACAAAACGCGACCTAAAAGTCGTCAACGACCCCAAGGACATTAAGAAGAACGGCAACTGGCAAAGCATAATCCTCATAGTAGACAAATACTCGGACATCGTCAAGTACACGGACGAACTCGTCGAACTCGAATGCCTCCAAATCACAAACCGAGCCTTCGCCGTCTACGTCGGAGGAGACGAAAACTGCAGCGTCATCGAAAACAAGTACCCAGTCCCATTACTAGGCTCGAGAAAACTCTTGAAAATCGAAAACCGAGGCGAAATCCCAAAAGACTACTACTGGTTCGCCGAAAAAGCAGGAATCCCATGCCCACACGCATACAAGTTTGAGGCTTACAAGGACGGCATACGATTCAAAGAACCCATCGACGAACCCATGCTGCTTAAAGCCGAGCACGCACACCGAGAGTTTGAACGCGAGTTCATCTTCGCCGCAGACTCCACAGACCTCGAAGAAAAAGTGCGCAGAGAAGTTAAAGAGGGCAACTTGAACAAGGAAAGCCTCGAAAACGCCCGCGTCGAACAAATCGTCCTCGGACCACACGCGAACTTCAACTTCTTCTACTCGCCCATCGACGCAAAACAAGACTGGGGAGACGCAGACGACTGGTACGCCAAACTGTTCAGCACGTCACTCGAAAACGCCCGCGTCTGCCTCGCAAACCAGTTCCTATCCATCGACGAAAGACGCGAAACCATACTCGACGGCGTCCGCAGACTACCACTTGACATTCAACAAAAACTCAAAAAAGTGCCCTCATTCGAAGTCACCGCGCATCTTGTCATGAGCCTCAGAGAATCGCTACTCAAGGACATGCACCGCTATGCGGACCGCTTCTTGCTCGCCACACGAGAATACGAACCGCCCGGAACTATAGGCGCATGGTGCCTCCAAACACTAATCACGTGGGACAGAATATCAAAGTACGAACTCAAACCAGCGCTAAAGATGGACCTCACACTCGGCACCGAAGCAAAAACAGGCAAAGACTACGGCTTGTATGACGTACCCGAAGGCAGAGAACCCTACATGCACATCCCCGTCACACAAGACGTCGCTCTACGGCACGGCGGCGGCACAAACGTCCACATGGGCATCGGCTCACAATACGCCAACGCGAAATACGGCAAACGAATGAGCATGGGCGACCGCATAGCCCTAGAAATCAAACGCGCAACAAAACTAAAAATGCTCCACGAAATCATCACGTAGGCTCGACCAGAAAAATGCCCAAAAAATTCACCTACGCAGAAGCCGGTGTCGACCGAAAAACCAGAGCCAAGTCTAAAACCGCCCTCCAAATCCTCAAAAAAACCTTCAAACACAGCCAATACGGCAAAGTTGTCAAACTCCCATACGGCTATGTTTTTCCCTTTGGCAAAGAGAAGTACCTAGACCTAGAAGTAGAGGGCGTGGGCACAAAGGTTCTTGTTGCACAACTTGCCGGCAAATACGATACGATAGGTGTTGACGGTGTCGCGCTTGTGGTTAACGATGTGATCCGCTCAGGCGCAAAGCCTCTTGCAATATCGGACAACATTCACGTTCAAGTCTCTGACCCAAAACTCGTGAACGAACTACTGAAAGGTATAACAAAAGGCGCAGAAGAAGCAGGCTGCATCGTGCCGAGCGGCGAAATCGGCGATGTTGCTGAGGTAGTAAAGGGCGTCGCGGAAGGGAAAGGTTTCGACCTCGTTGTTGCGTGCGTAGGCGAACTTGAAGAAGACAAGATGATAAAAGGCGACAACATCAGACCAAACGACGCCATAATAGGACTACGAAGCACAGGATTACACAGCAACGGCATAACCCTGGCGAGAAAAGTCTTGTTTAAGCAGTGGGGCGGGAAACACGAGCCGCATGAAATTCCGGACGGGTTTGACCGAGAACTCATCTATGAGGTTTTAGAGCCGATGAAAATCTACGTAAAACCGTTACTGAACCTTGCCAAGAAAGTGAGGATAAAGGGCGCGGTGCACATCACGGGCGACGCTTACTTGAAATTCGATAGACTGATGGAGTTTTCCAAGGGAATCGGGTTTGTGTTCAACAACTTCAGACCACAACCCATCTTTGGCTTAATCCAAAGAACCGCGCCTGCGGTTAGGGGTAAAATCTCTGATGAGGAGATGCTTAAGACTTTTAACATGGGCTGGGGCTTTGCAGTTGTAGTGGGAAATGAAGACGCAGACACAACAGTTGATTATGTGGAGAAAGCTGGAGCAAAAGCCGAGTTAATCGGAAACGTAACCAACACTGGCAAAATCACTGCCCAATACAAAGGCAAGAAAATCGTGCTGAAATAGTATTTCCATATTTATTTAAATTTTCAGTTAAATAAAGCTTAAATTTTTAACTGTTTAGTGGTATAACCATGAAGTTCAAAGCCAAGATCGAAGTAATGCTTAAGGCGGGGCATTCCGACCCCGAAGGAGAAACCACGGCGAGAGCGCTTAGAGAACTAAACTATCCTGTGAAGGATGTTCATGTTAGCAAGGTTTACGTGGTTGTTTTGGAGGCTGCTTCACGAGCCAAGGCGGAGAAAATGGTTGACGAGATGTGCAGAAAGTTGCTGGCGAACCCGACGAAGGATGATTACAAGCTTGAGATTAGGGAAGCAGAATGAGCCTCTACAAAAAGCGAAACGTGCCTTTCGAGCTCTTCGAAATAGACATTAAAACAGCCAAAGACGAGCAACTGTCTGAAATCAGTCGCACGTTGGGTTTGGCGCTTAACCTAGGCGAGATGAAAGCGATAAAGCGCTATTTCTTAAAACTCGGAAGAAACCCGACCGACGTGGAACTCCAAACCCTCGGGCAAACATGGTCAGAACACTGTTTTCACAAGACCTTCAAGGGCACGATAATTACTGAAAAGGGCAAGATTGAAAGCCTGTTCAAAACCTACATTGCCAAAACAACAAAAGAACTCAACCCCTCATGGTGCGTATCAGTTTTTGAAGACAACGCGGGCATCATAGAATTCGACAAGGACTACGGAATCGCGGTAAAAGTTGAAACTCACAACCATCCTTCTGCCATAGAACCGTTCGGCGGCGCAGCAACAGGAGTAGGCGGAGTCATACGCGATGTTTTGGGCGTTTGGGCAGACCCCATCGCTTGCACGGACGTTCTGGGGTTCGGTCCACTTGATTACGATTATGAGCGTCTTCCCTCGGGTGTGAAGCATCCGAAGTACATTTTTCGCGGCGTGGTCGGGGGCATAGGCTGCTACGGGAATAATATGGGAATCCCGACGATCAACGGCGCAATTTACTTTGACGAAAGCTACACGGGAAACGTGGTTGTCTATTGCGGATGCGTCGGACTCTTGCCCCTAGACAAGTTTACGAAAAACGCCAAACCCGGCGACACAATAGTCTTAGTGGGCGGAAGAACGGGTAGAGACGGCATTCACGGCGTAACCTTTGCCTCCGCTGTGCTTTCCGAAAAGTCGGAAGAAATTTCAAGACCAGCCGTTCAAATCGCGAACCCGATTGAAGAGGAAAAACTCAAACGGGCGCTCGTTAAGGTTCGCGACCATAAACTCGGCTCGGCAGTTACGGATTTGGGTGGTGGCGGCTTGTCCAGTGCGGTTGGGGAGATGGCGCATCGATTTAACTGCGGCGCGATTGTGGACCTCGACAAGGTTCCGCTCAAGTATTCTGGGTTGGCGCCTTGGGAAACCTACGTTTCTGAGTCTCAGGAAAGAATGCTATTAGCCGTACCTGAGAAGAATCTGGAACAGGTTTTGGAAATTTTCAGCGAAGAGGAAGTTGAAGCCACAGCTATTGGCAAATTCACTTCTGGCCGATGTTTAAAACTGACCTACCACGGCAGCACCGTAGCAGAATTAGACATAGATTTCATGTTTCAGCCACCGAAAATTGAAAGAAAAGCAGAACACGCGAAACCCTCTCTAACTGAACCGTCGTTTCCGGAACCAAAAAACTTGTCAGAGATTCTTCTAAGAATCCTTTCTTCGCCCAATGTTGCAAGTAAAGAATCCGTGATCCGCACGTACGACCACGAAGTAAAAGGCAACACTACACTAAAGCCCCTGCAGAGCGAACATGCCGGACCAAACGACGCCGCAGTCATAAAGCCACTCGACAACTCATGGAAAGGCTTGGCAATCTCGTGTGGGATGAACCCCGCCTACGGAAAAATCGACGCATACTGGATGGCAGCCTCAGCCATCGACGAGGCAGTCCGCAACAACATAGCCGTGGGCGGCAGAAGAATCGCTCTCTTAGACAATTTCACGTGGGGCAGCCCCGAAAATCCAGAGCAGTTGGGCTCGCTTGTAGAAGCCTGCAAAGCCTGCTACGACACTGCAAAGGGCTTTGGGACTCCTTTCATATCTGGAAAGGACAGCCTCTACAACGAGTCGCCCCAAGGACCAGTAACGCCAACGCTTTTGATAACCGCGGTCGGCATACTTCCAGACGTAAGAAAACTCGTTTCGCTGGAACTGAAAACCCCCGGCAACCCTGTTTACATTGTGGGGCAAACAAGCCGAGAACTCGGAGGTTCGGAGTACTACCTGCAGTTCGATTTCCTTGGAAAAGACGTGCCAAAAGTGAACCTAACCGCCGCGAGCAGAACGTTTGAAGCATTAACGAAAGCCATAGACCGTGGCTTTGTTCGAGCTTGTCACGACCTTTCCGAAGGCGGTTTGGCGGTCGCAGCGGCGGAGATGGCTTTCAGCAGCAACTACGGACTCGAGCTTCGCTTGAAAAACGTGCCAAAAACGGACGATGCGCTGCGGGATGATTTTGTTCTTTTCTCAGAATCGAACAGCAGACTACTCGTCGAAGTCTCTCGACCGCACAAGAACCATTTTGAAGAATTAATGAAAGACTGCATCCACGCAGAAGTTGGCATTGTTACGGAGTCGCCGTTCTTGGAAGTTTACGGATTGGATGGAGAGCAAATTGTCTCTGCTGAGTTGGCGCTGCTTCGGGAGAGGTGGAAAAAAGCCCTGAGAGGTGTATAGTTTGAAGCGAAGCGAAGTTAACGTCTGCATCTTACGCGTCGGTGGAACAAACTGCGACGCAGAGACAAAAAGAGCGTTTAAGGAGTTGGGCGTCAACGCAGAAATCGTCCACTTTAACGAACTCTTGAAAAAACGAAACCTGCTCGACTACGACGGGCTCGTGTTCCCAGGAGGCTTCGCTTACGGCGATTACGTTCGTGCAGGCGTGATTTGGGCAAAATCAGTCGCCGCCAAACTCGGGCCAGAATTGAGAAAGTTTGTTGAAGAAGAACGCCCGGTTCTCGGAATCTGCAATGGTTTTCAAGTTCTTATAGAGGCTGGGTTGCTTCCAGCGTTTGACGGCATCAGCGAATACCCCGAAGCAGCACTAGCGTCCAACTTTCCGCCCGGCTACCACTGCAGATGGGTGTACCTTAAGCACGAGAACAACGGCAAATGCATCTTCACACAAAAAATCCAAAAAGACCAAGTTCTAAAAATTCCTGTGGCGCATTCGGAAGGAAGGTTCATTTTTCCTAAAGAAAAAGAAACCGAGTACTTGAAGAAGTTATATGCTGATGACCAGATGGTTTTCAGGTACTGCGACACAGACGGCACGTACGCCGACGAAAAGCATCCCACTAACCCAAACGGCGCATTTCACGACATCGCCGGAATCTGCAATCCTTCAGGAACTGTTTTCGGCTTGATGCCTCACCCAGAACGGGCCTTTTATGGTTGGCAACTGCCCGACTGGACTAGAAGAGAGGCTTTGCCCGAGTTTGGAGACGGAAAACTAATCTTTGAATCGATGGTTGAGTTCTTGTCGAAGAAACACTAGTTAAGAAAATTCTTTGGGCAACTCTGACCGCCGAGGCAGTCCCGGGCGCGCGCCGATTTTTGCGATGCATCTTGAGGCGACGAAGTTTCCGAGTTTTCCGCATTTTTCAAGGCTTTCGTTCTTATTCAGTCCGTAGAGGAATCCTGCGCAGAAAGCGTCGCCCGCGCCCGTCGTGTCGACCACCTTCACTGGATAGCGTGGGATGAGATGCTTTTCTTTGCCGTCGGTTACGTAGCAGCCTTTTGAGCCGAGCTTCACGGCGACGATTCGTATGCCTTCGTCAAGCAGTGTTTTTGCGCCTTTTTCATATCCCTCGCCAGTCAACAGTTCCAACTCGTTTTCGTTTGGAAAAATCACGTAGCACGGTTCAATTATCGGCTTTAACGCTGCCAAGCCTTTTTCAGCGTACAAGTTGCCAGGGTCGAGGCTTAGTTTTACGTCTTTTGAGAGTGATTTTACAAGTTTTTTCTGGACTTTGAATGCTTTTTCGCCTGCGAATGACGTTACGTGCATGAAGTTTGTGTTGTTGGCGTATTGAGGGTTGATTTCGTCTAGAGTTATCGTGCTGTTTACGCCTGGGTCTATATACAGGGCTCTTTCGCCTTTCCTGTCGACGAACCCGATGACGACGCCGCTTCTTCCAGTTTTTGCTACGACGATTCCTTTTGTGTCGACGCCTTCTTTTTCAAAATCCCTAAGCAAAAACTGTCCTTCGCGGTCTGTTGTCACCTTGCCGATGTAGCCAGTCTTTAGCCCTAGTCGAGTCAAGCCCACGACAGTGTTTGCCGCTGAACCGCCGCTGACTTCTATGCAGTCGAAGATTGTGCTTTCGCCGTCTTCTCTGGCGATTTGGTCAACCATGTAGAGTCTGTCCACGTTTAACGCGCCGATTCCTATGACATCAAATTTCATGGAAACAACTCTCGCAAACGTATCTTATACTTGCCGAGTTTTCCGCCATAATTTCCTGCCGAAATCTTGACAACGCCTTTAACTCGGCCTGCGGCTTCGATACCCTTCTTCATCGCCTCTTTCACTGCACCAAGGGAAACTCCGTTGATGACTATTTCTGGAATGTACCGCACTCCGTTAGGGACAAGCGCCTCTTTACCCAACCTCTTCTTCAGCGATGGGCAGTAAGGATGGTTCGTGGTTGGTCCTATCTGGGGGAATTTTGTTTCAGTTTTCGACCCCGCGGAGCAAACGTCAAACGGAGTGATGACGCCTTCGACTCTGTAGATGGATTCAAGCGCCTTTTTCCCAGCTTCGGCTAATGCTTTTTTGGTCTTGCACATGAACCAGAAGTTTGCGCCCGAAACCCCTCGCGCGTAGCCTATGTGGCGTTCGATTTGGAAGTCGGGCACCATGATGGGCACGATTATAATTCTGCGTCCAAACCGCCTTTCTTCCCACTCGTAGCCGTCGCCGCAGTGCCCAACTCTTTCCATCATGTCGAGTCTTCCTTCAGCGTTGGGAAGCGCATCAAACACCGCCGTGAACGGCTTCACAAGTATATCTTGACGAATGCGGTAGGACAGTTCTTTCTCAAATTTTTCTAGAGACACTTGAAAGGGCTTTTCTTCGTAGATTTTGCCCCAAAACTGCAAAACAGCGCCTAACCGTTTGTCGGGGGTTTCTTTTTTTGTGAGCCACTTTTCAACGCCGCCTTCTGTTCTTCCTATGACCACTGAGGGCGTGGCGGTTGCGTCTTCGGCGGTTCGGCAAAGCGTTTGCTCTGTGTCGGCTGTGATTATTACTCGGCAGTAGAGCCCTTCGAACGCTTCAGCAAACGTGTCCTCAATTAAGGCTTTCATGCATTTCTCTCACGTGAGGATTAAACTTGTGAGCGTCACCTTAAGAAGATTTGCGCTCTAGCCAAGCCCTGCGATTGCCTTGCCTCTGACAGTTTTTCGGAAGGCTATGCTTTCTTCTGCGAGTCTTTTTCTGTTGTGGGCGGTTATTTTTGTGACTCTTGGGAGAGTTTTTGGGTACAGCTGCTTGACGCGGCTCAGTAATGTGGGGTCTACTTTATGCTCTTTTAACGCAGTGAAACTCCATTTTTCTGCTAATTCCAATACTGCTTGTTTGCCAGACCGTGCAAAGACGTCGGCGAGAATCGAGGTTATGATGGTGTTTTCTGACATTACGGCGATTTCGGCTTCCCTAACCGCGTAATCGTTGCCGTTAAAAGAAACAGTTAAACCGTCGCCGTTTCTCAGGAAACGAAAACATTCAACATCGGTTATACTGTCGCCGATGTACATCACACAGTCAACATCACAGCCAACTTTCGCAACGATTTCCTGCACGGCGTTTGCTTTTTCTTTGCCGCCGACCGGGTTCACTTCATCAAATATTTCGCCTAAAGACATTTCGGGGATTGTGCTCCAAAAAATCTCGTCCAACCGTCTAATGTTTTTTTGGTCACGAAGCGAAAAATCCTCCAGCGATTTGGCGTTTCTTGGGATTTCAATCATGGGCATTGCGGCGATTTCTTTTGCTGTTTGCTTCAGTTGTTGGGTTTCTGTTTTTGTTTTGGTGTATTTGTCGATGTTGACTCGTGTGTGGTACGTGTTTTCGAACGGGAAGCCTACGGCTTTGCATAGGGCGGAAAGATAATGCTCATAACTCGTGCTGACGATGAAGGACGGCATGATTCTCTGGACAAACTGCATGGTGTCCTTGGCACCGGCTATGAGTAGGATGGTTTTTTCGGAGAAGTTTCTCATTTCTTTGTTTGTGACGTCGTATGCTTTTAGGAATGGGAGGACGAGTTTTAGGGTGTCGCCGGCTTTGTAGCCTCTTCTCTTGAGAACGTCTGCTAAAACGTCGTCATACTTGCTTATCACAGAGAACAGTTTGTCCCCATCCGGGACGAAGTGGCTGGTTAATTCGTAGGCGTTGTCGTTCTTTGAAATCGGTCCTTCACAGTCGGTGATGAAAATCCTTTTGGGCGAGCGGGTCGTCAACGGGTTTTGCCTCTCAAACGCTGCATGTGGCTTACGCTTTTGTCTATGTGTTCTTTCGAGGCAATGTCGGTTCGGTTCCACAACGCGCCGCCCTTTATGGCGTTTAAGCCCTCCAGCGAGATTTCCCGCGCGGCTTCAATGTTGTCGCCTATGCCCACGACGCAGACCGCTCTAGAGCGTAAAGCGTAAACTTGGCCATTTCTTTGTTCCATGGCGGCTGGATAGACGCGGATGTTGTCGCCGTGTTTTTTGCTTAGCTTGTAAGCATTGTTTAGATCTACGGCTTTGTCGATTTCGTCTTGTTTCACTTTTTCCCCAAAGAATTCGTCGTAGCCCCCGTACGTAAGCGGAACCTTATACGTTACCACGGACGCCTTCTTGTCCACCTCTACTTTTGTGAGGTTTCCTTCAATCATCCTAAAACACACGTCAACAAAATCGTCCTTCAACAATGGCAAGATGTTGATTATTTCTGGGTCGCCGGGGCGACTGTTGTTTTCGAGAATCTTTAAGCCGTCTTTCGTGTGAATGAACGCCCCATAGAAGGGCACCCCCAGCAGAGCGGGGTTTCTGGCTGTTTTTCCCTTGACTTCTTGGAAGATTTCGTTTATGATTTGAACTTCTTTGTCTCTGTCGGCGTTTGTCATGAAGGGAAGCACGTCGCCAACGTCTTTGTACGAGCCCATGCCGCCCGTGTTCGGTCCCTTGTCGCCGTCGAAAGCCCGCTTGTAATCCCTCGTTTCCGGCAACGGCACGAGGTGTTTGCCATCGCAAAAGGCTTGAAAACTCGATTCTTCGCCCTCCACTTTCTCTTCAACAACAACTGCGCCGTGTTTAAAATTGTCCAAGAAGTGGTCGAGCAACTGTTCTCGTGTGGTGAAGTGGTCGCCCCAGACACCCACACCTTTGCCCGCTGCAGGCGTGTCTGGCTTAACTGCAACTTGATTATCCAGTTCGTCGAGCCAACTGAACAATTCCTTTTTCACTTCTTCGGTGCTGCGAAGTTTTTGGGGGTGGAAGACTTTGAATTTCGGGTTTGCTTCGGGCGCGACTTTTTGGAAAAGATGTCTTTGTGCGACTTTGCTTTTTTCTATGGCGTATTCTTTTGTGGGGCAGATGATTGGGATGTTTGTTTCTTTTTCTATCATGTCTCGTATGCCGTCGATGATGGGTTTTTCTGGTCCGACTATGCCGAAATCGAGTTTGTCCTTATGTTTTTTAGCGAATCCGCAGATTTCGTTGATGTCCAAGTCAGGGATTACGGTGTGTTCTGTGGCTCTTTGCATGTTGAACGGGTTTTTCTGTTTGTCGGCGACGTACATCCTAACCTTGTAATTCGGGCTTCGATTAAAGGCATCTACCATTGCCACTTCTCTTGCGCCGTACACGACTACGAGGACGCCCACTGTTTCCATAAAACCACTGCCCGAAGGTTATGAAAGTGAACAGTATTTTAATCTATTCACCGAGACGATTTTTCCACCAAGTCAGGCAACTCGTAGATTCTTCCCTTTTCCTCGTAGCCCTTCTCAAAGTACTCCCGCATCCACTTCGCCAGCCTATTCGCAAGCGGAGTCGGATAGTTTCCAGTAGCACAACCGAAGCACAACTCCTCCCGGCTCAAGCCAGTTGCCTTTACGAACCCTTCGAGCGACTGGTAATTCACTGAATCAGCGCCTATTTCTTTGGCGATTTCTTCCGGAGTGCGAGTGGAGCCGATTAGCTCGCGGTACGTCGCCATGTCGACTCCGTAGAAGCATGGTCCGATTATGCGTGGGAAGGTTATGAACATGTGAACCTCCTGTGCACCCATTTTACGGAGTTTTTCGACTACGACTCGGGTGGTGTCGCCGCGGACGATGCTGTCGTCGACGACTATGATTTTCTTTCCTTGGAACTTGTGGTCTAGAATGTTAATCTTCTTGTCAATCGTTGCGAATCTTTCCTGAGGCAAGAGTATGAAGGCTCTTTCGCTCACGTAACGGTGCCTTCTAATAGCCCGTTCCCACCGCAAACCCGTCTTCTCGTGCAAGCCGAACGCGGCGTCGTCGCTGGTTTCCGGCAGAGAGATTATCATGTCGCACTTTCTGACGATGTCCGAGTATTCTCTGCCCAGACTCCTGCCGAACGCCTCCCTAACCTCGTACACGAACTTGCCGTTCATCTTAGAATCGGGACGAGCAAAGTAGGCGAACTCAAACGCGCAAAGCGCTCTTTTGCCGCTCTCGACCAACTGTTCCCGCTTGAAACCGTCCTTCGTTGCGAGCACGAACTCGCCGGGCTCTAGTTCAAAACTGTGTGCCAGATTGTTAATGTTCAACCCCACGGTCTCAGAAGAAAAAGCGCAAATTTTATGGTCCGCGCTGCATCCGCTGCATAGGGGTCGTATGCCGTAGGGGTCTTTGAAAGCGAATAATTCGCCGTCTTGTGTGGTTCCCACGATTGAGAATGCGCCTTCGACTTCTTCCATGCAGGTTTTTACTGAAGAAACCAAGTCTTTGCCTTTCTTCAACTCTTTCATGAGCTTTCGGCTGATTAACTCCAGATCGCAGTCATAGGAAAAGCTTGGGAGCTCGCATCGGATTTCGTTCACCAACTGCGTCGTGTTGACTACGTTGCCGTTGAAAGAAAATGCCAGTTTATGCTGTCCACTTTCTGCGATGATTGGTTGTGTGCCTCGGATTATGGATTCTTCGTCCTTTCCGCCAGAGGTTGTGTACCTGACGTTTGCGATGCCTAAGCTGCCGGGGAGCCGTTCGAGCCAGTCCTGAATCTCTTTCTTCTTCACTTTCGGAATCAGGTCCAAGCCCTTGTAAACGTTGAATTTTCCGTTAAACGTCAAAAACCCGTACGACTGATGTCCCCGATGATTCTGCGCCCGCATTCCCCAATAAAGCGTCGGAAAAATATAGTCCCCTGAGAAGTCGACTGCTCCAAATGCGCCGCATTCCATTTTTACACAGTCGTCCATATTTTTAACAAATAGACAGTGAATATTTAACAGTTTTTGTACACTTTCACGTTAAATCTCAAACTAGTCGGCGATGGTGAAAAGATGGATTTTTCGAGAGTTTCGACGTTGTGGATATGGATTAATAAGCCCTTGTGACATGTTTCTCGTCATTTATGAAGCGTGTAGTTCTGTGATGGGTAAAGGAATGAACGTGGTTCTGGGGGTCATTTCTGTTTTATGTCTGGGTATTTTTCTCTGATTTTTGCGTCAGCGATTTTCGCTATCATCGCGTTGGATATTAGCACGCATTTGGCTCCTGTGAGTTCGGCGAGGTCTGCGGGCTTTTGGTCTTGAGTTATGAGGAGTAGGTTGTTTTTCTTTGCGTATTCTATGACGTCTTTGTCTTTGGCTCCCTGCAAGCCCACTTCTTGAGCAGTCACTACGCTCCAGCCTAAAGTTTCAAAATACTCTTTCAACCCTGCATACATCTCGTCAAGCAGAAGCTTCAACCGGTGACCCTCATCCAGTTTTCTACTTAACAATACGTGTATTTATGAGCTTTTCACTATAAAGCAGTTAGAGCGTCTTTGAGACAATCTTCAACAAATCAGAACGAGTAATGATGCCTACTATGTTGCCTTTCTTAGCCACCAAGACGCCAGGATGATCTTCGAGCAAGGGTCGAATCATGCTTACGCTCGTTTCTTCCGGCACTATAGGGAGGGGGGGCTCCATGACGTCGGCTACGGTGGCGTCTGCGATGGTTTTGCTTAGGTTTTTGATTATGCTCTCTTCAGTTATTGTGCCGATCACCTTGTCTTTTTCGACGACGGGGAGTTGGGAGACTGCGTTTTTCATCATGATTTCACTGATTTTCAAAATTTTGTCCGCTGGTTTCGCTGAGATTACGTTTTTTGTCATGATTTCTCTGCATTTTTTGCCTTCGCCTTCGGTTAAGACTTGGAGAATCTTGTTTACTGTTGACATTCGCGGGTCGACCTTGTTGTTTTCAATCTTGGCAATGTGCGCTTGGGTTACGCCGATTAATTGTGCAAGTTGCCCTTGAGTTAACCCTGATTCTTCACGAAGCTTTCTTAACATGGCGCCAGTAATAATCATGTTCTCATAACTACCAGTTATTTTTTATACATTATAAATATCGCAAAGTATATATTTGTTGTTTTTTATAAGCGTCCGCCAAGGTTGTAAACATTCGATGAGAAACATAATGATCGATTGCTTGAAGCAAACACCTTTGGAAGAGAAGAACTTCGAAATCGTTGAAAGAAAAGGAATCGGGCACCCGGACACGATCTGCGACGCCGTCATGGACCGAGTTTCAGTAAACCTCAGCCGAGTGTACTTGGAGAAGGTTGGCGCCATAATGCATCACAACGCCGACAAATCCCTGCTCGTCGCAGGCGAAACCGAACCCAGATTCGGCGGCGGCACGTTCAAAGAGCCCATGATTCTCATCTTAGGCGACAGAGCCACCTTCGAAGCGAAAGGAGTCAAGATTCCCGTCAAAGAAATCGCGGTAGACGCGGCGAAATCTTGGATAAAAGAAAACCTCAGAATAAACCCTGAAAAGCACATGCGTTATCAGGTTGAACTGAAGCCTGGTTCGCCGGAGCTTGTTGACATTTTTATGCGGAAAGGCAAAGTGCTCGGCGCGAATGACACGTCGGCTGCGGTCGGCTACGCTCCAATGACCAGAACGGAAAAAATGGTTTTGCAGACTGAGCGGTTCATCAATTCCCCGGATTTCAAGAGACGGTTTCCTGAAGCGGGAGAAGATGTCAAGGTTATGGGGCTTCGGAAAAACGGCGACTTACACTTGACTATTGGGATGGCTTTTGTTGACAAGTACGTGGGAAGCGAAGAGGAATACTTCCAAAAGAAGGCGCGGATTCTGGAAGAGATAAACAAGTACGTGCGGAAGAACAGCAGTTTTGAGAAAATCGACATAAACCTCAACACGTTAGACGTTAAGGGCAGAGGCGTCAACGGCGTCTACTTAACCGTGCTCGGAACTAGCGCCGAAAGCGGCGACTCTGGCCAGGTGGGCAGAGGAAACCGAGTGAACGGCGTAATCTCATTAAACCGTCCGCTGTGCTCGGAGGCTGCAGCGGGCAAGAACCCGGTGAGCCACGTGGGAAAAATCTACAACCTCCTGACGCATCACATTGCCAACCAGATTTACAAGCAGGTTGAGGGAATCAGGGAAGTTTACATTTGGCTTCTAAGCAAAATTGGCGAGCCCATAGATAACCCAGCTATTGCGGCAGCCCACGTAATCATGAAAGACGGGAACACTTTCAACGATGCAAGTCACGAGATTAACCGTGTAATCGACTATGAACTCGAGAACATTGACAAATTCTGCGAAGAGCTCGCCTACGGGAGACTGCAGATCTACTAAAATCCAAAATAATCCTTTTTTCGGGGAAAAACCTAGTTTTCAGTGGGTAGTCGACGCCATGTATCGGGGTTTTGGAACCTGACCTCTGGGTCGCTGTGAGTTCTCAGAACACGCCATAACGATTGGAACTCTTCGGAAGACATGCGTCTGTGGCTCAATTCTTGCTCCTCAATAGAGTTCTAGAAGGCTCCTCTATATTTAAGACAAATTTCTTACGAACAAATATATCCGAAAGGAAAATATCCGATTCCTGAAATAGTATCAAAAGGGTAGTAAGGATTTTTTCGACGACGACTTGGTGTCTCCATTAAAGGTTTTTATATCACGAAGTTTGGATACTATCTACCCTCCTTAAAGCTTGCTTTTCAAAGGAGGACATTGACATGGCAAAGGCTAAAATCATCATTATGGGCGCGGCTGGAAGAGATTTCCACAACTTCAACGTCTACTTCAGAAACAACGACCATTACCAGGTTGTGGCTTTCACCGCCACCCAAATCCCGGGCATCGAAGGACGCGTCTATCCCCCAGAGCTTGCTGGACCGCTTTATCCAAGCGGGATACCCATCTTTTCCGAGGAACAACTGCCGCAATTAATCAAAAAACATAACGTGAACCAGGTTGTTTTTGCCTACAGCGACGTTTCGCACGAGTACATCATGCACAAGGCTTCACTCGTCCTTGCGAACGGTGCCGACTTCAGATTGATGGGACCTGCCTCGACCATGCTGAAGGCAAGGGTTCCGGTCGTTGCAGTGTGCGCTGTGAGGACTGGCTCTGGGAAAAGCCAAACCTCGAGAAAGATCAGCTTACTCCTAAAGAAAAATGGCTACAAAGTAGTAGTAATCCGTCACCCCATGCCGTACGGCAACCTTTTGGAACAGGTTTGGCAAAGGTTCGCGACTTACGAGGACTTGGACAAGCACAATTGCACTATTGAGGAGAGGGAGGAATACGAACCGCACATTGCCAGTGGGATTATTGTCTATGCGGGGGTCGATTACGAGAAGATTCTCAGAGAAGCCGAGAAGGAGGCTGACATAATCGTCTGGGACGGCGGGAACAACGACATTTCATTCTACAAGCCAGACCTGCTCATTGTAGTCGCAGACCCTCACAGACCGGGGCATGAACTTTCTTACTATCCTGGCGAAACAAACCTCATGATGGCGGATGTTGTAGTGATAAACAAAGCCGACACAGCGAACCCAAGCGACATTGAGACCGTGAGAAAGAACACCAAAAAAGTAAACCCCGACGCAATTATGCTCGAGGCAGCGTCGCCCATTACCGTGGACAACCCCGACGCAATAAAAGGCAAACGAGTCTTGGTCGTCGAAGATGGACCCACGTTAACACACGGCAACATGCCGTACGGCGCAGGCGTAATCGTGGCGAAGAAACTTGGCGCAAGCGAACTCATAGACCCTCGTCCCTACGCGGTCGGCTCGATCGTGAATGCTTTTCAGAAGTATCCGCATCTAGGTCCACTGCTTCCCGCACTCGGCTACGGCAAGGAACAGATACAAGAGCTTCAGGAAACAATAAACGCCACCCCGTGCGACGTAGTGGTCATCGGTACACCCATCGACCTGCGAAGAATCTTGAAAATCAACAAACCAGCAGTAAGAGCCAAATATGAACTGCAAGAACGCGGCTCGCCCACACTTGAAGACATGTTGAACAAGCGTTTCCCGCCGAAAAAACAAAAGTAGCAACGGAGAAAAAGTGCCAATGGAACAAAGCGTCTCTCGCATTCCGATAAAGTTCATCATAGAAAATCAAGGCGAAGCAGAAGGCGAACTAGTCCGCCATTTAGCGCCGAGGACAGTGGATTCGATTCTGAAAAAACTACCTATAGAGGGGCGTGCGGCGCTCTGGAAGGAAGAGGTCTACTTCGAAATCCCCGTAAAAACGGGCGAAGAAAAACCAAAACCAACAGT